>OBUW01000035.1_pt1 | contig 114270 bp, 62 predicted proteins | sample 1475761 | NCBI WGS metagenome assembly OBUW01 (sample SAMEA2579908, study PRJEB22360) | human gut metagenome | biome: human gut; feature: human-associated habitat; material: faeces | place: Denmark | collected 2008/2010
TTTTATATTTTTATATTCTTTTCTTTAGTTAGTTTTGATACTACAGTCAGAGTTAGAATAAAAGGTTATTGTTTCGAGTTCTTCATATTAGTATCTACATCTACAGCTGTTCCTTAGGTCCTGCAAGTCAAGATATACATTAAATTTCAACAATTTGGCAACTTGTCCGAGCGGTTAAGGAGAAAGACTTGAAATCTTTTGGGCTTTGCCCGCGCAGGTTCGAGTCCTGCAGTTGTCGTTATTTTTTTTGCTCCGCCAAACGCCCTCTTTTTTTTTACATCAATTTTGGAGCTGATTCACAAAACTCATGCAAATATATATGTACATATAATATCTAACCTTCTATGAAATCAATTAAATCGTCTAAAATGGCTACGGTTTCTCTAGGACTAGCAATCCATACTGTACAAGCACTTAATCTGGCTTTAAAATCATTAGCACCCAAACTAGCAAATTGATCACCAATATGTAAACTTTCCGATTTACCAATAGGACAAACATGATCAACTGTTTCGTCATGACAAATGTATTTTTGAAGTGATTCTACCCCTAAGGCTTTATCACCAATATCTACCCAAACATCACTACCACCATTAAAGGCACAAACTTTAATATCATCAACACAAAGAGCTTCAGTGGAATCGGCAAAATTTGACGATGACGTTAGAATAGTATTTAATTTTCTTGAACAAGATAATACCATTTCTTCCAATTGTTCACGTAAGATGCGACATCCTGAATTAGGTATAATCCCAACAGATCTTTCCTTTTTAATGATGGTGGTTGAATCTTCTAAATTGAAATTATTTCTTAAATAAATCAAATGTTTATAAAGAGTATCCATAATATAATTGATTTTACCAATATTCCAATTTTTCACTTGTGGTAAAAACCATTCTTCATCATCAATGAATTTTAAACCTTTCATTTCATTATTATATCGGAATAAATAATTGGATTCAGCTCCCATGACTAATAAATTCTCTTTTTGATATGTTTTCAAAGTACAGTGATTGCTATTTAAATGATCAATTAATCCCTTCAATCGTTCATAATATTTTTCAGCTCCAGATTGACGAGGGTACCCTGCAGCAGTAACAACACCAACATATAATCCTAATGATAATAATTTAACTAGTCTTTGAACAACTTCACTATTTTCATCTAATGATTTCCCATCTTCATATAATGTCACATCACCATCAAATGTAATCAACTTCAACTTTTGTTGTTGCTGTTGTTGGTTCTTTCCACTTATGCCGTTGGTGTTGTTTTCAGTTTGTTTATAGATATTGGTAAGGGCCATAATTTGTGCTGTATTAAGTATCATTCTCACATCATTGAACGAAGGACTAACTAATCTTCTTTTGGAAATCGCTCTTCGTTCATCTTCTAATAAAAATGCATCAGCTAAAGGTAATTCTGTAAAGAACTTCCCTAATGACGGTACTAAAGTTCGTAATCGACTAATTGATTTCTTCTTAGGATCAAGTTCATTTAATTCATCCAAAAAAATCGTTTGTTTCACTAAACTTTCGACATCTTTAAAGATTTCATAATATCTAGCTTGACAATTTTCGGCCACGATTTGAGCATCAGCATGAGAATCATCAGCATGTAAGACAAATGGTGTGGCTAATAATCCTTTAATCCATTCAATAAATTCATCACGACGATGACTCTTTAATGCATATTCTACTCTATATCTAGATGTCATGATCAGGAAAATGTGGTTGTCTTTTTGGATCGCTCTATTTGAAAATGTGTGTAAGACGGAGTTTGATAAATTATAATTCAAGAAACAAATATAAAATATTATTATTATAGATGAAATGACTTATTTTGACATGTATAATCCAAAATATTGAAAAAAAAAAAAGAAAATCTATTGCTTCAGTTTATTCGTCTATTGAAATGGGTGAACGTTGTTGTTGGTGGTGGTGGGAAGAAAAAGGTGATACGTATCAAAGTTCGTTTGCTTTCCGTCCGTCTCCCCTTTTCGTTTGCGTGTGTTCCGTATGAACGCAAATCTTGTATACAAAAAGGGTTTACACTTGATACAACAACAACAACCCAAGAATTGATATTTATAGAATAATTACAAACCACGTTTTTCATTTTACAATTAATATTCAGATTACTCCCTTTTTTTAAATCCCAAATATAAAAATAATGTTACATTAAAATAAGAAATATTTCTAGGTTCAATTTATATACGTACAAAACATAAAAAAAACAGAAACCTTAGACCTTTATATATACAAACATATAAATCGAATTAAACTTATAACCCTTGTTGAGCTCTTCTTCTGTCTCTTTCTTCAGAAATAGACAATTTAATACCTTTACCCTTTGGTAATGAAACCCATGGTTTACCGGCTTCGGTACCAATAACGAAAACGTTAGACAATCTGGTAACAAAAGTGTTTTCCAAAGCATCTTTGATGTGAACCAAATCGAAACCTCCTTCGTGTTTTTCTCTGTGGACAATAACACCAACTCTACCCAAATTTCTACCACCAGTAACCATAACTAATCTACCAGTGTCGAATTTGATGAAATCATCGATCTTACCGGTAGCTAAATCGATTTTAACGGTATCGTTAGCTCTGATCAATGGATCTGGGTATCTGATAATTCTACCGTCGTGGGTAACAACGTATGGAACACCTTTCTTACCTAATTGGACTTTCTTGACTTTACCCAATTTGTAGGCAGCTTCTTCAGCAGAAATTCTGTGAACAGCAAATTTACCTTTAACATCGTAGACTAATCTGAAATGTTCGTTGGTAGCTTCCAAAGTGATGACATCCATGAAACCAGCTGGGTAAGTAGTGTCAGTTCTGACTTTACCGTCAACTTGAACGTGTTGTTGCATCATGATGGCTTTGACTTCTCTACCGTTCAAAGCATACTTCAATCTGTTTCTTAAAAAGACAACCAATGGTAATGATTCTCTCAACTTGTGTGGACCAGCAGATGGTCTTGGAGCATAGGTACCGGACAATTTGTCCAACATCCAATGAGATGGAGCTGCTAATCTTTTCAAATGCTTCTTTCTATAATAATAAGAATTTGTTAGTGTCTTTGAAAACAGTAATATAAAAAGTATGAAGTGAATAAGAGTGAAAAAAATTAAGACAAAAAAAAATACACCAAGAAGATAAAAGTCTACGTCGATAGATTCAATAATTATGTGTTAACATTTGGATAGTTCAAAGTATCTTGGCTAACATTGTTCAAATATATCAGTACAACATTCCACCAGACACAAACTTTTCATACTCTATAAAGTATATCGAAAAGAAAGCATGCTAGATACTCTCAAATCCATACTTTATAGAAATATAACCCCTCAACATTAACAACATATTATGAATCACGACAAGGCTCCCATCCAAGTTAAAACAAAAGGTTTAACTGGTATACCATGATATAAAAGAAATGAATCCTTAAATATACATGGGTTTAATTTTTTTTGTCAAATGTTTCCCAGCCCAAAAAATCAAGAAATTTTTGAAGATTTCCATCATTATTGGTGTACTCCATTATTTTTTTTCACTCATACACAACAACTACAACAAATCTTTGAATTAACAAAGTTGTTGGCTATTATGATGATGACATACGGGCCTCTTGCCATTTTTTGTGATTTATAATTGTATTTAATTAATGAATGAAAAAGAAAAAAAAAGTGTTTAAGTTGGTTATATTTTTGGAAAACTTGAAATCTTTTTTATTAAACTGCATTGGAAAGTGTGCAATAAACAAAAAAGAAAAAAGATACCACATTCTCACCGGGTAAATATATATTAGGGCTATAGCCCTAAGCTCCAAAGTACAAACAACAAAAACGTAAGCTATACAAGATTAGATATGCAACACAACTCTAGCCTTATTGATCAGTGCTTCTTATGATAAACATATTTATTTATTTATTTACCCAGTATAAACAATATATACTAACCATTATTTATTCTTGACGTACCAGCGTATAATGAACAAATTTAACCAGCAAAAAACTCCGAATACCTAACAATCCTAATCCTAATTTGTTAAAGTATTGCAAAAATAAACAAAACCAAAGACAAACAAATTTTCCTTTCAGTTATTTTCATATCTAAATCAATGTTCAGATTATCATTTCTTTTTGGTCAATCAAATGGAGGGGGCGATGGATGGGGAACCAACTGTTTTTACGCAATTCATTGAAATGTCTTACTTCTTGGTGTGCATACTCTTTTTCACCTAAAATTCTTCCCTCTTTCCTTCACAAGGTCAATTGAAGAGAGAGAAAACAACAGCAACTAATAAACTCATGAATGTAATCTTTCCATTCTAGATTTAGTAGCTACTTTGGCAACTTCAGCACCAGTCATAACTTTAATCCAATCAATTTTCAATGAATAAGGACCATAATGTTTATCCAATAAACCAATACCAACAGATTTAACTTCACCTTTATTCAATTCACTTCCATCTTGAATGACACCCCAATTAGTCATGACAAAGTCATTCAATGGAATAACCACCGTCTCCCATTGTCCAGGATGATTTAAAAATAATCGATGTTGGAATAAATCAGTGACCAATGGAGTATTGGCTTGAATATTAACTAAATATTTTCTTCTATCACCTTTAACTCTTAAAACTAATGATGAATAATTAGTCCAATCCCAGAATGAATCACCAAATAACCAAGATTGATTTTGATCTTTAGTTCTAAACATGGCATAACCAGATCTTGTCACTTGTGGGTTGTCTTTAGGTAAGTCCAAACTCAAATTACCATAGAAATGCCCACAATGTTCTTTAGGATCAATATCAAAATTGACAGTAGAATAGCCTCCCAATTCTTGATCGGATCTAGTTAATACTTGATCCAATGATTTTTCTGGTTCTCGTTTGAAGTTGAGTACAGATTGTACTGGTCGAGTTAATTCAGCTTGTTTGGCAAAGATGGATTTGGTGGCGTTTAAACCTAAAGCTTTCATAGACATCTTGGATAAATATGTATAAAGTTTAATTTAATAGTTGTTTGAAATCAAAAGTGATTAAATAAGTAGTAGTGATTGCAGTGGCAACAAAAGCAAATGAAGGAGAATGAATAGGTATTAAAATAAATTGATAAGTAGAATCAATAAAAAATATGAAAATCTAGAAAAATTAAAATACTAAAAAAAATTCTTGATTTATAAAATTTAAGGGAGATATCAATGTCTATTTATATTAGGGAGGATGATTTTTTTTTTGGGTTCTACCAGTTTTCCTTTTCTCTCTTACCCTGCGACAAAGAAAAAAAGAGAATTGTGTGATTCGGGTAAAGTTATCCTTTGAGCAATATTGATGAATGCGGACTAAAAAAGACTATAAGAACTCCGTTTTTATATGTCGATTTAGGAGTTGAACAGTATCCCCTACTCTCTTATTGTTTCTAATTCAATCAAACAATGGATACAGCAGTCGTAATAGTAGAGTAACTTGAGGATACTAATAAAATGAAACCACTTACAGACTCCGTATTACTATTGTTATTATTTAACACTAGTCCCACCACCATAACCATAACTACTTCCGATATAATACTTTATAAGGAAGTATATGTGTGTACCCCTAAGAACTAATGAAAAATAACTGATAAGAAAAAAAGGTAGTAGTAGTAGTTTTGTCAATTTTCATAAAATAATAATCTTTTACTGAAATGCATAATCATACATATCTTGCCAATTGTGGAGAAGAAAGGATAACATAGTTATTTACTTATTACTAATTATTATTATCATAGCAAACAATCACCAATTGAAAACGTTACCCTTGAACTTACAAGTCTTCAACTAATACCATTTGAATTATAACTCAACAAATGAAAAAAAAAAAAACATAAAAACAGTGGCTTCTTCTTCCCCCCACGGTGGCAAAATACTTTTATCCAAAAAAAGTCCAGTTGAATTGGAGGAATTAAAAGAATCTAATAAATTTAGTTTGCTTCCCACCTCCCCTCCTTTGAACTCTGGTTATGAATTGTTGTGGTTGTAAAAATACAAGTGAACCAACTACAGTGAATGAAAGGGAAAGGGAGGAGGGGAACATACAATGGTTAGAAGAAATATATGTAAAAGAACAATCAAAAGTAAAAGGTGTTGTAGTAACCAATTACCAAACAGAGAGAAACAATTAAAAAACATATTTGAAAGCAATGCTATACTGGAGTTGAACTAAACTAAAAAAAATTATAATATAGTAAAAAGGAAAGAAAGCAAAAGCAACGAGTGACGTAACTAAATATGTATATGAATAACCTGATGTGGGTTAATTACATTTGCAGCAAAAATGAAAGGTAAATCAACTGCCAATTATCCGAAATACTTTTTTTCGTGTGCAATCAGATACAAAATTAGACAAAGACTGTAACAAGATAAGCTAATACATGTTGTAGTATCCAATCACTATCAAAAGTTCAAAGGACAACAAAATAAAGACTGCAAAATGAAAATTAAGCTGTTCCCAATGAAGATCTGGGTACATGATTCCGTAAGAGAAGAGATAACTTTTTGTTAGAAAGTGGGGAAAAAAAAAATTCAAATGAATACGATAAGGGAGGAGGAGTAGAGATTAAGAAAAGAGGGGAGGGGGCATCATCATAATAATAGGCTATACAAATCTTTTAGCTTTCAACATCTGCAAATCTAACTACTAATACTATTAGTACTTCTTGTTCTTCTCCACTCACTCACTCCTATTTCTATTTCAATGTGATATTTGTTTTTTCAACTACTACTTGAAATTCTCTTCTTCCCCCCAATTCTAGAATTACTATTCATTGTTATTGATACCTGTTGTCTGTACAACTGATAGTCCTCGATCAATCAAAAAATGAAATAACATAAAGTTTACACCAAAAAACAAAGACAGATAAGAAACGTTTCTTAACAACTCTTTTCTTCCTCCCCTCTCCTTCTCTTTAACCTTGTTTTTAACCTTGTTTCCCAACATCCAAGAACATACTAGAAAGCAAGTAACAGAAATCAGATGAATCACACAACAACATCAATTACCGCATTTCATTCTTTACCTTTAACCTATATTGCATAAACAGCAAACAGTAACAAGGAATAAGACAATTTTTGCATTCCATTAGATTTGCTATTCCCTCACCATCTCCTCCTCACTTTTGGTCATTGTTTCAGTAGATCATGAATTTATTTTTTGATTTTTAGTTCCTCTTTCAATTTTAGACAGACATATATATCTACACCAACACCAACACCACCCACACCCACACCCATTCATGCACACAAATCATATATAATTATCCAGTATAATAATCTCAAACAGGAGTAACCAAATTCTTCCAAGAATTATTTATTAATAATGTCATTGTTATTATCTTGTGCCAATAGAATTATTGTGGTGATATTTGTCTGTAGTCTCTCTTTTTGTGGCTATTATTTTCTCTTATTAGTGTGTGTGGGTGTTATTTAAAACCTTCTGTTGTCGTAAATTCTTTCAACTCCGATGATGACACACACACAAAAAGATAACACAATACGTATTACTTAATTATTTATTATCCCCACAATTGAATCAAAATAGCTCAATCGTTTTGTTTTGTTTTTTTCTTGACTACCCATACCAATTTATGATTTGGAAGAAACGAATACCGCCGGGGGTGATTTGTAGGTTTATCACCCCGGGGCTAGAGTTTATTTGACAGTAACTGTAAACCTACACACATCGACTTTCATTTCATTGCCTTTTTTTGATTAACCATATGGCGGAGCTTATCTTAACAAAATTGAAACTTGAATAATGACATCACTCTTAGTATTACAATTAACAAAAAGAAAAGAAAAATGGTAAAACAAAAATCAGGCAAGATTTGTTAATTTTTGGTGTATTACACAGCTTGTGATTTTCTTTTTTATTTTCCCAACACCCTACTAAGAACCAACAATAATAGTCATACAAGTACTATCAATAATGGCGTTGTTTTTTTTGGCCATTATACGTTATGTTTCCTTTTTTTTAGTAGATGAATAGCAATCTATTAGAGAATAGGGTCAATTGTTTATCATTCTTGGTTTCAGCCCACTACTACTCAATGCATGTTTGTCAATATACCATGCTGCCAAATATTAAACAATAAAGACAATATATGCCAATATCAGCTCATTTTCTTTCCTTTCGGTTTACATTTTGCATTTCATCAGATCATCAGATACTATCGTCACAGCCCTATCATGTATATCACGAGTGCCGTGCCGTGGGTACACACCAAACATATTTTGAAAACAACGATTCACTCTGCACCTATAGGACTTACATATGATTTCAATTATGGTGGTACATCTTTGTAAGACCGTTATTTATTTATAACTTTCTTCTACTCCAAATATATCGGGGATAATGAATAAAGTTGGACATCTCAGGCAGTCTCTTCTTCGGAAGTAAGTAATGGTTTCCCTAGTTAAAATTCACTCGTCAAATATAAGATTTAACCTTTTTTTTTGTTTGCTAAGAATAGCCAATACTGTGGTGGTGGTACCTTTCATCATCATCCCCACCTTAGTATAATATCGTTTCACCAATAAATCTCGTCAAAAGACTGCAACAATCGGGGTTACCTCTCTATCATCCTACCCCCTAATATCACCACAATTGTAAAGCTCTAGCATGTGACAGCTGCTCAAAGAAATTGTTCTTAATAACTCAATTTTATTATTATATATTATACTATAAAAGGAAAAAAAAGAAAAATGTAAAAAAAGATGGACTAAGAAATGGAAAGAAAGAGGAATTTTAATATAAAACAACAACGAAAGATTGATTAAATAAATACAAAAATTTTTTGATAAAAACCTGGCTTCAATTGAAATTTATTTTTTCTTTCTTCTTCTATTTTTCCTATCCATACAAATAGAATCATGCCATTTGTCAACAAAAGTGGATTTTTTGATCCATCTACAGCACCTTACTATGACCCAAAGGAAACCAGAAAAGTAGTCTTTATTACTGGAGGTAATTCAGGTATTGGTTGGTATACAGTTCTTCACTTATATTTACATGGGTATATTGTCTACGTGGCTGGTAGAACTGAATCAAAAGTATTGAAAGCAATTGATGATATCAAAGCTGAAGCTGAAAACAGACAAGCTAAACAGACCGCTAAACATCCATTGGGTGAATTGAATTATATTCATATTGATTTATTAGATCTTTCTACTGTGACCAAAGCTGTTGATGAATTTACTGAAAAAGAGAAAATTTTAGATGTTTTGATTAATAATGCTGGATTAATGGGTGTTCCATATGAAGTTACTAAAGATGATTATGAAATTCAATATCAAGTTAATTTTGTGGCTCATTATTTATTAACATTGAAATTATTACCATTTTTACAGTCAGCTGTTAAAATTGGTGTTACACCAAGAATTATCAATTTGGCTTCTATTGGACATAATTTCCAATTTAAACATTTTACTCCTGAACAAAATAAATTAGACAAATTCCCTAATAGTGTATTTACTTGGGTTAGATATGGTATTGCCAAATCATCACAAATTCAGTTTGCTAAAGAATTGGCTAATCATTATCCTGATATTTTATCAGTATCAGTTCATCCAGGGGTTATTTTAGGAACAGAATTATATAATCATTGGAAAAATATCCCAATTATTGGTATTGGAGCAAGAGGTATATTTGCTCTTTCAGATAAACTTATTGGAGTATCTAATGAAGAAGGTTCTTTGGCAACTTTGAGAGCTGCTTTAGATCCATCTTTAACATTGAAAGAAAATGGTGAATATTTGATTACAGGTGGTAAAATTGATGAACCTAGTAAGATTGCTTCTAATACCCAGTATTCTAAAGAAACTTGGGATTGGAATTATGAACAATTGAAGAAACGTGGATACAACATCTGATGTGATGGTTTAGACAATTTTAACATTTAATTAGTTAAATTTATTTATTTATTTATTTATTTACTTTATTTATATAGATATTATATTGAAAGACATTAACGTTGCAAGTCAACTTTAAATAGAAAAGAAAAGGTTTACTGTAAAGTAATATTGTTTATACTAAGTTGTATAGGCAATCATAACATATTTTTAGTTTTATCTTATCTTATCGTTGTTTGGAGAGTATACACGACTTTTGTTAGATATTTATACCACTTCACTACTAAAATACTCACTCACTTTTAAAAAACCACAAAAGCAAGAATTAATATATATTATATATTTGTTTCCCCCTTATTCCTACTTCTTTACTTAGTTTTCTTTTTTGCCACAGTCAAACCATATACAACTCAACCATTCAGATACCAAACTACTTGTTTTACTTTATCCTTCCATTATATTATTACTACTACTACTTTACTTAGTCCTTAGTCTCGATTATGGGATTCATTTCAACTTTAAGGTACGTTTTGATATTCCTTCAATACTTTTTTCTGTTTTTTTTAGAAATCAGTTATCAACTACTACTTATAAATACGCAATGATGTATTCATTGTGTTTTGTTATAAATAGGTTGTTAAATAAAATGTTGAATACAACTCAACACAAATGACCGGGATTAACTAACATTATTACAATAGTGTGGCAGTTGCTACTATATACCCAGTGCTTGCTTCATGTAGAGCATTTGAAGATTATACCAGAGTCACTAATTCCCTTGCATCTCAAAATTTGAAAATTGGTGGATTCACCGTGCCTTTGAATTATCTTTATAATAGAAATTTAGGAGGCACACCAAACTCCGACCCTAATGATAAATCATCATCTTCAACTTCTACAAATATTAGTATTAATGATGAAAGAGCATTACAAATTCATTTAATTTCTATTCAAAAATGGTTTATATATTGGATTGTCATTGCTATAATTTCTTTATTAGAAAATATATTATTTTTAAAATATGTTATACCGGGTTATTCAATTTTTAGATTAACATTTAATATTTGGTTAATTATCCCCATGATATCAATTAAACAAGAAGTTGATGCCAATTCTACATTTGATAATACTATTGAATGGAAAAAATTCACATCTAATGGAGCAGGATTATTATATTTTAGTTATATTAAACCATTTATTGAACAACATATTGATTGCATTAGGAAATTTTCTATTAATCCATTGAATTTTATCCTGGTTGAGAAATTGAGATATTTGTTCAATAAGAGTAATCAGGTGTCACCTAACGACACAAACAATGGTAATACAAGTACCGGTAGTAGTAATAATAATAATGATTATTCAAATGTTTTGGATTCTTTTGTGATGGTTATGAATATGAAGAATAAATTCACTGGAGGTGCAAATAGTACGAGAGATATTAATGAACTTGATAATAAGAATACTAGTGCCGACAATGAATTTGATGTTGTTAATATTACTCCTGAAACTGATAGTCAAGTGAATAAGAGGAAAGGTTTCTTTTGGTAAATTAGAATTTTGGTGGATTTTTCGTCTTTTTTAGTTTTTTTTTATTTTTTTTCAAAAATTTGAAATCATACTGATATTCAATATGGTTTTATAGGGTTAGTTTAGTGTTGGTTTATATTTCTAATTTTTAAGTTGTTGTAATTACTATTATTAATGTTTTTGGTTTATTATTGGATTTGTATACTTTTTTTTTAAATTGGTTGATTGTACATAAGAATATATTATTTTATATTTATAATTATATTTATATACCTCTCCACCTTTATACAAACGTGTGTTGAATTTATTCTTTTGTCTTTTTCCATCTATTTCTATTTACATGAAATTAATTTAAACTTAAAACTCTGCTGTACAATCTTATTATAATCCCAAGTAATTTTCAAGCAGTTTTCTATCCAGTCTAGATTGAACAACTTTATTATATAATTTGATATTCTTTTCAGCTTCACGTTTGAATTTTTCTGAAACAAATCTTTGTGGTTGTACTTGTTCCTTATACATTCCATCATAAACCTCCAAAGGCTTAAGTTTATCAGCACCAACAGCAGTATTTTGTTGAACTGTCTTCAAACTATTATCTCTTTGAGTTTTAAGAAGATCAAGTTTAGCTTGAGGAACTTCTGGCCAAATAAATGGTTCCATCATATCAACGGTCATTTTCTTTAATTGAGGAGATCTATAACGTCCTAAACCATAAGGACTTCTCTTCCATCTTGCTGGCTGTAATTGAACCGTAATATTTAATGCTCTCAATCCATATATATGCCATAAATAATCTCTTAAATCCATTTTATTCATACTTTTAGGAACCAAAAATTTTGCTTGATATGGAGTATGTTTAGCATTAGATCTTAATAAACAAATTCTCCCTTGAGGGAAATAAATTTGTTTACCACCAATTTTAAAATGAGGTTCTTCTAATGCTAATTTCTCTTGAAATTCTTCAAATTCTTTACGAGCATGATCAGGACCAAATTGATCCATAAATCTATTAGGTACTCTTTTCCCCTCTTCAATATATTTCTTGGCTATTTCAACACTGGGGAATAATGTTTTGGTTGGTGATTGTGCTATAATTGGTGGTCGAATTCTTCTAAACCCATATCTTGGTGGATTCAAATCAACATCATTAACATTAACTTTTGGGTATTTATTTGGTGCTAGTGGTTTATAATGTATACTTCTGGTGAATGACTTCCAAATAGAAGCAACTAATCTACCACTTCTAGTATTTCCATCCATTCTTTGTGTGGAGAATTATGGTTATAGAATTATGATTGAAGTCTGATACTAAAAAAAATTTTCAGTTGTTCTTTTTTTTGATACTGTATAATGGTCGTGTGCTTTTGTTCAACAACTCACCAAGAGAGAGAGAGAGAGAAAAATTTCACTAAAGAGAACGAAAGAGAAAAAAAACTTGAATTAATAAACAAAAAAGAGGCAGCTTACTTCATATTTGCCATTCAATCAACCTTGCACCACCTTCTACTCCTCCCTTCAAGATTAAACATTTTCATCAACCATGTCTGCTGATGAATCTATGGCTGATCCATATCAATATGATAGTATAGATGAACCTATTACTCAAGAAGATTGTTGGACGGTTATTACTTCGTTTTTCCAAGAAAAAGGATTGGTATCTCAACAACTTGATTCATTTGATGAATTTGTTGAAACCAGTATTCAAGAATTAGTTTGGGAAGATTCTCATTTAATTTTAGATCAACCAGCTCAACATACTTCTGAAAAGGATCATGAAAATAAACGTTATGAAATTACGTTTGGGAAAATTTATATTTCGAAACCATCACAAACTGAAGGTGATGGTTCAACGCATGCTGTTTTCCCTCAGGAAGCCAGACTTCGTAACTTGACATATTCTTCACCTTTATATGTTGATATGACTAGTAAAGTTTTCAAATCAGATGATAACAAACGGAAAGATAATGAATTAGAATGGATTCAAGAAGAACCCGATAAAGATACTGAAACTAAAGTTTTCTTGGGGAAAGTCCCCATCATGTTAAGATCGAAATTTTGTATGTTGAGAGATTTGGCTGAACATGAATTTTATGAATTGAAAGAATGTCCTTATGATATGGGTGGATATTTCGTTATTAACGGGTCAGAAAAAGTTTTGATTGCTCAAGAAAGAAGTGCCGCCAATATTGTCCAAGTGTTTAAAAAAGCAGCTCCATCACCTATATCTCATGTTGCTGAAATCAGATCAGCTATTGAAAAGGGGTCTAGATTGATTTCTTCAATGCAAATCAAATTATACGGTAGAGATGAAAAGGGGGTTTCTGGAAGAACTATTAAAGCAACCTTGCCATACATTAAAGAAGATATTCCTATCGTCATTGTATTCAGAGCTTTAGGGGTTGTCCCTGATGGGGATATTTTGGAACATATATGTTATGATGCCAATGATTGGCAAATGTTGGAAATGTTGAAGCCATGTGTTGAAGAAGGGTTTGTTATTCAAGAACGTGAAGTTGCCCTTGATTTCATTGGTAGAAGAGGGGTATTGGGTATTAGAAGAGAAAAACGTATTCAATACGCCAAGGATATTCTTCAAAAGGAATTATTACCAAATATCACCCAAGAAGAAGGGTTTGAAACTAGAAAGGCATTCTTTTTAGGTTATATGGTGAATAGATTATTATTGTGTGCCTTGGAAAGAAAAGAACCTGACGATAGAGATCATTTTGGTAAGAAAAGATTGGATTTAGCAGGTCCTTTATTGGCAAACTTGTTCCGTATTTTATTCAAAAAATTAACTAAAGATATATATAATTATATGCAAAGATGCGTTGAAAATGGTGGAGACTTTAATGTTACTTTGGCTGTTAAATCACAGACAATCACCGATGGGTTAAGATACTCGTTGGCTACTGGTAATTGGGGTGAGCAAAGAAAAGCCATGAGTTCTAGAGCTGGTGTTTCTCAAGTTTTGAATCGTTACACTTACTCATCTACTTTGTCACATTTAAGAAGAACGAATACTCCAATTGGAAGAGATGGTAAGATTGCCAAACCAAGACAATTACACAATACTCATTGGGGGTTGGTGTGCCCCGCAGAAACCCCAGAAGGTCAAGCGTGTGGGTTAGTTAAGAACTTATCATTAATGACATGTATTTCTGTTGGTACTCCATCAGAACCAATTTTAGGATTTTTAAGAGATTATGGTTTAGAAGTATTGGAAGATTATGTTCCATCAAATGCTCCAGATTCAACTAGAGTGTTTGTCAATGGTGTTTGGGTTGGTGTTCATAGAGATCCAGCAGCATTGGTTGATTTCATGCGTGAATTAAGAAGAAGTGGTGACTTGTCCCCAGAAGTATCTATCATTCGAGATATTAGAGAAAAAGAATTCAAAATTTTCACTGATGCTGGTCGTGTTTACCGTCCACTTTTCATTGTTGACGATAATCCAGATTCAGAAACCAAGGGGGAATTGAAGATTACCAAAGAACACGTTAAACAATTGTTGAGATCCGATGAATTGGATGAAGATGACGAAGACTATGAAAACTCAAGATACACTTGGTCTTCTTTAGTTGCCGATGGTATTGTTGAATATGTGGATGCTGAGGAAGAAGAAACGATAATGATTGCTATGACACCAGATGATGTAAAGGCTTCCAAGAATAGTGTATCAGAGTCTGAACAACAAAAGATACAATTGGAAGAACAGGAACTCGACCCAGGTAAGAGAATTAAGCCAACCACCAGTGGCAATACTCATACATACACACATTGTGAAATCCATCCGTCTATGATATTGGGTGTTGCCGCCTCAATTATTCCGTTCCCAGATCATAATCAATCGCCACGTAACACTTATCAATCTGCGATGGGTAAGCAAGCTATGGGAGTGTTTTTAACCAATTATTCTGTAAGAATGGATACCATGGCAAACATCTTGTATTATCCACAGAAACCATTGGGTACCACGAGATCAATGGAATATTTGAAGTTCCGTGAACTTCCAGCTGGTCAAAATGCCATTGTTGCTATTGCATGTTATTCCGGTTATAATCAAGAAGATTCCATGATTATGAATCAATCATCCATTGATAGAGGATTGTTCAGATCATTGTTTTTCAGATCTTATATGGATATAGAAAAGAGACAAGGTATGAAGGCACTTGAAACTTTTGAAAAACCTACTAGATCTGATACTTTGAGATTAAAACACGGTACATATGAGAAATTAGATGAAGATGGGTTGATCGCCCCTGGGGTCAGAGTTAGTGGTGAAGATATTATTATTGGTAAAACAACTCCTATACCTGCAGATGCGGAAGAATTGGGTCAAAGAACACAATATCACACCAAGAGAGATGCTTCAACACCATTAAGAAGTACAGAATCCGGTATTGTTGACCAAGTTTTGTTGACTACCAATGGTGATGGGTCTAAATTTGTGAAAGTGAGAATGAGAACAACTAAAGTTCCACAAATTGGGGATAAATTTGCTTCGAGACACGGTCAAAAAGGTACTATTGGTGTTACCTATAGACACGAAGATATGCCTTTTACAGCAGAAGGTATTGTTCCAGACTTAATCATTAACCCTCATGCTATTCCATCTCGTATGACGGTTGCACATTTAATCGAATGTTTATTATCAAAAGTGTCGTCATTGTCAGGGTTTGAAGGGGATGCTTCACCATTTACTGATGTTACAACAGAACAAATTTCCACATTGTTAAGAGATCATGGGTACCAATCAAGAGGATTTGAAGTCATGTATAATGGTCATACTGGTAAAAAATTGATGGCTCAAGTATTCTTTGGTCCTACTTATTATCAAAGATTAAGACATATGGTAGATGATAAAATCCACGCTAGAGCAAGAGGACCAGTGCAAGTCTTGACCAGACAACCAGTAGAAGGTAGATCTAGAGATGGTGGATTGCGTTTCGGTGAGATGGAAAGAGATTGTATGATTGCTCATGGTGCTGCGGGGTTCTTGAAAGAAAGATTAATGGAGGCTTCTGATGCCTTTAGAGTACATGTATGTGGAATGTGTGGTTTGATGTCTGTGATTGCCAATTTGAAAAAGAATCAATTTGAATGTCGATCCTGTAAGAATAAAACCAATATTTACCAAATTCACATTCCATATGCTGCCAAATTATTATTCCAAGAATTGATGGCCATGAATATATCACCAAGATTGTATACTGAAAGATCTGTGTCTGGTATACGTGTTTAAAATTATTGAAGTGTTTTTAAACAAATAAATTCACATGATCTAAGATAACCAAACACTATATACTAAGAAAAGGAGAATAAAAAAAACAAACAAACAAAAAGCTATTTAAATACTACGGTTGTACTTTTAATAAATATCATTTATAAAACTGGTTTAAGTCATCTTTCTATTATTCTATTTACACGATAAACTTGAAAGTTATGACTTATTGTTGATGAGATAAATACTTTTCTCTTAATTCAGCTCTATTCTTTTCATTCTTTTCCAATTCAGCAAGTTTGTTTCTCATATCAGGATTTTCATCAGCGAAAGCAATCAAATTATCTTTATATGGATGGTCATCTCCATCGAAAAGTTTTAGTCTGTCCATTCTAACAAGTCTATGTTTATTCTTTGGAATCATCCCCTTGACTGCTCTTTTAATAATTTCACCATAACCTTTATTATCAATCATTCTTTCCATTGGTACAAGTCTCAAAGTACCTGGACGAGTAGTATGACTCCAGTAAGTTTTCTCTTTCAATTTGTTACCAGTAACTTTAAGATGGGCACAATTTGTGACCACCACATAATCACCATGATCTCTGTTTGGAGTGTATGTTGGTTTATGTTTCCCCATTAATGTAATTGCTATGCTTGAAGCCAAACGACCTAAGGATCTGTTGTCAGCAGCAACGTCAACGTGATGCCATACTCTTGTGAGTGCAGATGCTGTAATACCAATTCTTTGAGACATATTGTTGTAGGATTTGTATTAGACACCAACTCTTACACTTGGTTTAGCAGGTTTGGAAAATTTTTCGAGCACTATTACAATTATTAGTAGTTTGTAATTTGAGTGCGGTCGTGTGACTTGGAGAAAAAAACGTATTGCGAAGAATTTCTCACATTTTTTTTTTTCCAAACCAACCTTTCTCAACAAGTGAATCCAGAAAAGTAAATATCAGACAATCACTCGTTTGAAGAAGAATTGGGAATTGTTTTGACATTTTTGTGGAGGGGACACATATTGGGCATAAACATATCAACCAATCGTTTATTAGTTGACTAACTTGTATTATATTATCTATACTTTAATTTAATCACAGTCGTATATTATAATCTGTGGGAAAGACTTTTATTTTTTTTTTTCAATTTCAATTTCATTTTCATTTTTTAATTTAATTCATATCAGCAACAACAACAACAAAATGTTCTTTTTAAAAGATTTGTCATTAAATTTAACTTTACATCCATCCTTTTTTGGACCTCAAATGGACCAGTATTTGAGAGAAAAACTATTAAGTGATGTGGAAGGTACATGTACGGGTCAATTTGGTTACATTGTGTGTGTTTTGGATTCAATGAATATAGATGTTGGCAAGGGAAGAATAATTCCAAGTACTGGGATGGCTGAATTTGAAGTCAAATATAGAGCTGTTGTGTGGAAACCATTCAAAGGTGAAGTGGTAGATGCAGTTGTAACAACCGTCAATAAAATGGGATTTTTCGCCGATGTTGGTCCATTATCAGTGTTTGTTAGTACCCATTTGATACCTTCAGATATGAAATTTAATCCTTCAGCAAACCCACCAGCATATGTGAGTCCCGATGAAAACATTGAAAAGGGATCGAGGGTTAGATTGAAGATTGTTGGTACAAGAACTGATGTCAATGAGATTTACGCCATAGGAAGCATAAAAGAAGACTATTTGGGACCAAGTCCTATGTAATAGAGCTGCGCATGTATAAAAATTTGTATATTAATACTACAATTAAATTAATAACGGGTATATTAGAATTTAAAATGGTACATGAAAATCGAAAACAAAACATAACAAAAAAAAATTAAGCTCAATTCTTGTTAATAATATATTGTACTTTTTATTCTTCATCACTCAAATCTAAAACAATTGGATCATGCATTGTGCCACTGGTTATGTTTTGGTTTAAACTGAACTGAGTTTGCAAATCTCCTAACCGATCTTTACAATTGTTTGTGTTCAGTGCACCCAAACTTATGTTCTTGATTTTATTGTTGATAGGCGTAACACTATTCTGTAAACCATGCTTTCTATCACTGATTTTCAACGCGTCCTCGTTCAATTCAATACCTAACATACCTATAACCCTTTGACGTTTTGAGGTAGGAACCTGTGATGTCTGAAGAGGTGGACCGGAACGAATCTTGTTTGAAGAATCTCGATTTGATGGTGTCACTATTGAGGACAATTGCAAAGTCTCATTTTGGGAAGCCAGTTGATTTGTCTGTGGAGGGATATTCACCAAGTGATTTTTTTTTGGACTTTGGCCCGCAGCTGTATCCGTTTCACTACTGGGCGTGCCACGAGAATTTGCATTGTCAACAGGAGTGCTATTCAAACTTTGACCACTAATTTGTGCGTCTCTGGCCTCTATCAGTTCAGCCTGTCTTTTCAAAAGCATAAGAGTTTTATCTAATTTTTGTAACTCAGCATTATATTTCAGTAGATTCTTTTCCAATTTATCATCCCAATGTGTAGCTAAACGACTCTTTTCTCCCCTTCTAGTATTAATCAACTTACTTTTCTCATAATTAGACCCACCATTTTTCATTAAATCAGATATTAAGCTTTTCGTGTCGAAATCAAATTTTTGCAAAATCATTCTTTTCCTATTTCGATCCGCCTCAACGTTACTATCAATGACAATTTTCCTATTATTGATATTTTCTACTACCTTCTGGATATCTTTCAAATTCGTCAAGCCAATGATACGGTTTACGGTATCCCTACCGACAAAATTCACAACCAGATCTTCTATTTGAAAAGTATTTCGGTTGTAATCGATACCATTATCTTTTTTCTCAACCATACTAGATGGGTTACCGATTACTATTTGTTGAGGATTGCCATTTGGTACCACGGAAGTACTATTCTGCTCCTTCCTTGGCGAGTTACTATGAGACTGAACAGAGTTTGTTTGGAGTTTCAGGTTTCCTTCAAAAACAGCGGTCCCACCAACTCCAGTACTAGTACCGTTGATACTATTCTTGGTTTGGGTGTCCTCAACTTGTCCATGGTTTTGACTGGGGTCAGAATTTTTGATTGCAAGCATTGGTTTTTGGACATTGCATCTGAATGAATTCTGCTCGTCCGTGGTGTTTTCAGCTGACAGACCTTGTTGTAAATTTGTATCAGTTGTCGTTTCGACTTCAGTATCTTCTTTCTTGTTAGAATTAGCATTTATACTCTGCAATCGATGTACTTGTTGTTGCTTTTCTGATACCTGATAATTCGAGGAGGAAACGTTACTGGTGTTATGGTTTGACATATTGTTGGTAGACTTCGACCTTCCACTTAGGGAGGCAAGGGGTCTATCTTCAATGGGATCGGATTCATTTAACCCGTTCACTACCGCAATGTTTGAGTCAGAAAAAGATCTATTCTTAGGTTCTGTAGCAACAGGTGACCAAGGACTATGGCTTGCAACAGTCTGTAGGTTTGGTGTATGACGCAATAAATTTAAATTAAACGATCCTTGTTCTTCAAGAGTTGGCCGACTAGATTGTGTGGGTAACGGTACCGAAGTGCCGAAATCAAGGACTATTTGTCTCAGTAGAGGCGTTGCATCAGTGGATCTTGACAAAGAATTGACCCGCTGCTGTTCATTCGGTTGAGTTTGAAATGATCTGTTTTGAGGTGAGGAGCGTAGCTGCTGTGGTAATTGCAACCGTTGTTGTTGTTGTTGTTGCTGTTGCTGTTGTTGATAATGGTGATGTTGCTGTTGCTGTTGTTGTTGTGGCAACTGATGCAGGTTCCTATTCAAATGTAGTTGAGCATTATTATGTTGTGGTTGTTGCAAGTAATTTTGCTGATGTTGTTGATGTGGATTGGCTTGACGTTGTTGAGATTGACGTTGTTGGGATTGAAGTTGTTGAAGCCGGCGGAATTGTGGAAGTTGAGTTAATTGAAGAAACTGCAGTTGATCTTCTGGTGAAAGATGTTGCTGTTGGGGAAGTTGTTGGGGAGACTGTAGGGGAAGTTGGCGAGGAAGTTGTTGTTGTTGTTGCTGTAGTAGTTGCTGTTGCTGTTGCCATTGCTGTCGCTGTAGCCGTTGCTGCTGTTCTAGTTGTCGAAGTTGTCGCTGTTGCTGTTGCTGTAATAATTGTTGCTGCTGAAAATGATGGATTTGATGGTCGTTCGGACGTTGTTGCGATAACTGTTGTAGTTGTAATTGCTGTTGTTGCTGTTGTTGAAGAAGAGCATGCTGCTGATTTAAAGGTAGCCGCTTTATATATAAATCCCGATAATAAAGAGCTTGTCTAAGTTTTTTAATTTCTTCATTCAAACTTCTAATTTGATCATCACTGTGTTGATTACCTTGATTCTTTGAAGAAACTGCAGCTGTTGGTACAGATTGAATGCTTCTACTATTTGACACAGCTTGTGAGTTGCTAGAGTCCTGACCATGTAAAGCGTCGGTATTATTTAGGTTGTGGGACTGAGGAGTTCGATTTTCTTCATTGATGTCATTGGGACCTGTAAGTGATAATGGCAGTGCAGCAGAGTCTGGTGAGCTTGTGTAACGAGGTTGATTAGAAGTGTTAGAATCTCCATGCAATACTTGCGCTTTATCGCTTGAAGCTTGAGCTGACATAGGAGATATCGGTGTGATCATTGAGGGTGGCACTGATTGTGGTGAACTGGAGCTTAACGATGATTCTCTGTTCTTTGGTGACAAATTCGATAATGAAATACTGCTCTCAGTTGAATTTTCTTTATTGGCTTCATTTGGTGGATCAAGTGTCACATTTATAACTGATATAGGGGAATCTGCGGGATCAACAGCTTCTGCAGTTTGATCTTCGCGTAAGTTCTGTTCTGTATCAATTGCGTCTCCTAAAGGTGCATCATTTTCTTGTACACCGTTTTTGGGAAGAGGAGCCGATGTATCTTCCTGCAAAGTTGTTTTCATATTACTGGTTTCATCGTTGTTTGTTTCAGCTTGTGGACTTTGCTGTGATGGTAATGTTGGGTTGTTATCTTCCACTTTATCAGATGCTTCCTCATGTTGCTGGTGTTCATGATCAATTAAATACTCAGTAAGATCATCACTTTGAATGCTCTCATTATCTATCTGTGTCTCTTGATTATTATTTGACTCAGTAATATCCACTTCTGCTTCTGGTGTATTGTCAACTCTATTGATGTTGACACTCTCATCTTCTTTATTTTCCAAGTGAACATTTGCATCCACCTCATCAGCCAGTACGTCATCTTCGTCATCTGAAAGTAATATAATCGCTTCAGGTGACGCACTTTCAGTCCTCTTCTTCGTTGTATTTGTATCATCTCCAACAACTGGTTTCCAACTACCGTCTTGCATAATAATAATCTCATCTACATCAGGACCCACATTTTTAATTATCTCCTCAAAATATTCTGAGATTCTCAAATCCTCAAACTTAATTTCTCTCAGACACACGGGGCATTTCCATTCATCAACCAATCGCTGCTGCTCTATAAAAAGCATCCCATTAAAACACATATAATGGTCACAATGGACAGATTTTGTTGGATTTGCCAATTTCGTGTATGATAACGGATCTCGTAATGGCAATTTGGTGGTTTGAATACCATCATAACGACTCATATCCTTTATATTTCTGATTGTTTCACTTTTTGGAATAGCTGGCCGGTTTTGAACTTGTTCTATTAGCCTTTCTGCAGGTATTACTTCCACAAGGTACAAATACATCATATAGCCTGCATTATTCGCCAGGTGACAAAACACAATCTCGTTTCTTTGAGGTGGAGAGTTTATGTACTTTGTGATATCTACCGGTACAGCTGTATTGGTTTCACCTGAAATTCCCCGAAAAGTGTCTTTAAATTCGTGCTTGTTAAAATATATAACTGTTTCGACTGGATACTCAATAGACACGTTGTTGGTCGCGTTAGATCGTTGCATATCGGGGATACCACAAAGAATATATAGTTTAATATGAGGGGGTTTGTCTTGCAAAAACTTATACTCTTCTTCTGTGAAAATAAAATGACAAGTCTGCACACTATTTCTTCCATTAGGTATAAGTAACATGGGTGTTGAATGAATTAATCGTAAAAATCGATACAAAGGAGTCGCTTTAAAGTACAAAGTATGTCCCTTATATGGCTTTGAGTCACCTGAGTGTATATTCGAAAGTTGGTTTGTGGAGGAACTTGTACCAATCAATGTTGGAGCAGTCAACTTAAATCGCCCTGTTCTTATGGCATAATGCATATCACGATAACTAGGTAATGGGTCCCCCTGTAAACGCATGAAAATAAGTGACTTAGCGGCATGAAACCCAATTTGGTCATTATTATTGAATTTTGAGCTGAGAAAGGCCTCCCCTCGGTCCACGAGGTCTTGTTTTCTACCACCAACATTTAATTCAAGAGAACGACAGACATCTTTTAACTGAGCCACTTTAAAAGATCTCCACACTTTAAGTGTTTCCGTATAATCATCCTGTGTAACTTGCGGTACTGTACTCATAGTTTTAACATAATCGTTAATTATTGGAGGATTCAATAGATGTTGCTACTTTTTGGGGGCTAAGTTTGAATTAAATAAAAAAATAACAAAAACACAACAAGAAAAGTAAAGAAGGAAAAAAAGAAGACAAGAAGAAAAAAAAAATTGAGTACGTTGAGAAAAATGAAAATAAACGAAAAACAAATAAATGAATGAGTGTGAGGCAAAACAAAGAAAGAGATAACTGATTATTCAAAAATGAAACACTAACACATTAAAATACAATTTTGCCCTATACTTTTCAATTAAGCCTCATATATATATAAATTGAACCTCAGTTTGTACTATAGGAGCACTTCATGTAAATTTACAAACCATGACTAAGTTAACATATTTTAACCAGAATCAATCTATACAACTATTTAGAATGTAGCCACGCCTAAGAGACTTGCCGCATTTCTAGCATCAACAGTTGCCGATTCAAACCCATTTACATCCGACTTTTTGTTTTCATTTTCTTCTTCTTCCTTTTCCAACGACCTGAAAGTTCTTGAAGACCATGAATCTCCTTGTGAAGATTGTGATTGTGTCAAGTTATGCTTCAAATTAGTCAAGTTGTCACGATTGAGTCTAGATAATCCACCCTTATCATCGACACTTCGTACATCCAACCTTATATTTTCAAAATGCTTAAGAATTTTCCTATGGTGTTCTACTTTGTGCAAAGTATAACCTTTCATCAAGCGTTGTATTTTTTTCTCCGTGAAATCTATGACTTCTTTTCTTTCAAACATCATTTCTCCAGATATTCTTTTAACTTGTAAATGAAGTGATTCTTGTACTTTCGAAGCATATTCCAATGATCTCAATGCCTCGTCAACTTTTATAGGATCCAAGGAAGATTTGTTTTTTATTTTATTTGCCTGAACATGTTTTGCATTGGTTTGAGTTTCTGCTTGGATCAATTCCCTCATGATCAAGTGTCTATTGGTTAAAGCTTCTTTAATTTCATAAAAATCGTCTATTAATATTTGAGTTCCATCTCCCAATGTTGCCATTTCGTTAATCGAGTCCACCAACGTAAAATCAGATTGCTTTTGTGTGATTTTACCCAATTTCTCCCACATATTTTTCATTCCTGGATGAGTGGTTTCAAATTCAGACAACTGATTCAATTTATTCGCCATATCATAGATATGAATTGAAAGTTGCTTTTCAGTTTTCGAGTTTCTATCGAGAAGTTTGTGTAATTTTTGAAAAGTTAAATACGCTTCTTTAATAATTGGCCTAAAATTAGCCAACTCTTCGTAAGGGTCGTATGGCACAGCAAACTGTTTTAGTGTCTTTCTCATGATCCCACTTGCAACAGATGTTTTCCTATTGGTATTGATAACAGAGTATCCAAAATCGTTTTCGACAAAGTAAACAAATTCTTCATCTCTAATTAAAATGGGATTGCTAGTAATTCTATCCAACCATTCTTGCCATTCGACAAAAAGTTTCTTTCTCTCATCTTCGCCACCTGTTGGATACGATGTTATGGCACTGGGGATAACAGGTACAAACACTTCTAAATTTGAAACAATTAAATATCTGTTAAATGTCACCACCTCATTAAAAGTTCTACGAACATCTTTATAAATCGACTGTCTATAGCGTGGTAAGCCTTTTACTTTAACATTCATTTTAAGTATTGGGTTCCCTGGTTTATTTTTTTCAATTTCCACTAGCTGGATGCTTAAACTGTATTTGGTTGTGAATCTTTCTGGAATAAGCTTTCTTAGTTCGTCTTCAGTTAATATGCTTTCAGAGTTAGGGTCTGGTGATGGTTCACCACTTTGCGGGGCCGTGGGCTCTCCTTCTGGGAGTTGTGTTTCATTGTTTTCCGTTTGTGAATGTACGCCATTGACTTGATCAGAAATGACAGGTTCTGCAAATGGGTTATTGTTTTCAAAATCTTCTGGATAATCTAGAGATGACATGGGATGAGGGTGATGTTGTTAGAAATTGTGGACACTTAAATCGTTGCGAAGTAATTTGAATCTTCGGTTGATTTTATCTTGTTGTACAAATTTTTTTTTTCGTATTCAAGTTGTAGTGTCCGCATTTCCATATTGTGTGAACAGCTCAACCAAAATATCAGCAAACCCTTTCTTTAAACAAATACAAAAACAAATTCATGCAATTCTATTTACCGTATATATCATAGCTAAAGCGATTGAGTTTCAGAGTGAGACACAAGAAAAGATTCGTCAACAGATGAGTCATTTGAAACTTCTGCATCGTTCTCCTTATTATTTTTGTTAAATTCATGTACTTCTTCAGCCAACAATTGATTATCTTTATCAAAGAATTCAACTAGTTTTTCTGGCACCTTTGCCAGGTCTTGTAGCGAGCTTTCAGCAACATAATGTAATATCAATTGTCTTCTATTAAGCTTAGTTTCCTCCAAAATGAACAATTGAAGAGCTTCGAAGCTCATTGTTTCAGTACGGTACTCCAGAACCTTATTATTATGATCCAGATCAATAACAATGTATAACCAATCCTCATTTTCGAAATCTGTTGTAGTCAAATGCTTTGCTTTATATATGTACTCGGAATCTGAAATAATTACACTGGTTAAGTAATATTTTTCAGGTGGAGGTAAACCTTCTTTTTCTATTATCTCGAGTATATTATCAGGATTTTTCACGTCCATCTTGAGATATTCCTGGTTAACAAACTTTAATCGATCATTCAAAGCCAAAGATTCATTTTGCACCTTTTCTGAAAGTCTCTTTAAATCATCGTGGGCCTCCTTGGAGTCAGTTGTTGCCAAATAATCAATACTATTTTGAAGAATCTTTTTTATTTTTTTACCTTCAAACGAACTAAACCCCAACAATTTAGTAGTTATACTAGATCTTTCTTTTGTAGCATTTAATTTCTTTTGGTTCATCTTTGCAATTATTTCTTGATAAGTAGAAGTAAATATACCTGGGTAAAAATACTCAGGTATTTCAAATGACAGTGCTTGACACCGCCCATCATCATCATCATCTTCGTCACCACCAAACATCTGTATAGTCAACAACAGCCCCAACTTTGTGAACACGGGGTTTAGTTCAGAATTCCAAATCAAAGAGTTCAAACTTGCTTGAAGATTCAGATTTCTTGCTTCGTACTCTATCTGCAAAATTGACAAGTCGGTAGTCTCTTCACCGTTGGATTCCACTTGACTCAAGAAAACCAGTGTTAAATCTTTGTCCAAGATACTTTCTGATCCAAGTGCTATATACCGATGAACTTTTTTAATGACATCTTCCCAATCGTCGTCGTCGATTGCAAAATCTTCAGGCAAGGATTTGAACAAATTTTTTCCACTTATAAAAGAACGATTACTGACTTTTGGTGACAAAAACCCAAATATTCTCTGAATTTCGACAACAAAACTATAAAATGAGTTATCTTTGAATTTTTCAGGGGTCTCTACTGTCAATTCAGTGGTTGGGGTATACCAATTTTCATCAAACCCGTAATCAAAATCTTTACTGAAAAAGACATTTCTTAATTCGCCAATCTGTGATAAAGTGACAATTAACGAAATCAAACAACTTTGTAATGTACCAGTAACTTTTGGTAACACACAAGGTGGCATTTCTGTCAGTCTAGTGAATGCTTGTGGGTAATCAAAAATGGTTTCTGATGATGCCTGTTTTGAATTATTTGTCCATTGGTCTACAAGATCGTCGTCATTGTCATTGTCATCTTCATCCTCGTAATTTTCAATCAATTCTTCATCTTGAATTTCACTCCATCCACCATTACTGCTCGTTGGTGTCTCTCTATATGATGGAAACTTTGGTATATCTAGAGGGTTTGATATTTGAACGGTATCATTTTCGTTGTATGGAACTAATTGGGTATTTTCTTTATTCTCCTGTGGTTGTTCAACTGGTTCTCCAAATAAATGTGCAATGGCCACTTCTAAGACATTATTGGAAACTTTTAATGCATTAGCTGCCTGTTCTTGGGAAAATCCCATCTCTTGCAATTGCTTTATTTTCTCATCACTCATGACTGATTTAGGATGATAAGTACTATGGGGTTGTTACTCAAGTTGATTTGTCCTTATTTTTTCTTTTTTCTTTTGCCTCCTTGTTTGTTTGTTTGTCCTCTCTTGATTTGTCTCGCGTACAGAGTTTCCTGTTCCATACCACATAGGGGTTTCCTATAACATCAAGGTGATGGCTTGTGTATATGCTCTAAATGAGGGAATCTATTATTTTTTATTACAGTTATCCAAAGCTTCGGAGAGTATTATCGTAGAGTTGATATTAGGTAGAGATGAAGATTGTGAAGTTAACCCGAACAGCATTGATGCCTGGCAGTTAAAACTTCCAAAATATATACCAAATTTCTAGAATCATCAAAAGAATATAAACATGACCAATATCCATATATCTAATTTCAATCGTTTTCATGACCACTTGAACACCTGAATTATTTGTTATCACAAATCTGACTCAATTATAAACTTCGCACTATACTTTCTCATCCCACACATAACCCATTAAGCGCAGTTGTAAAATTTTTTTTTTCTTGCTTCTTCATCACCCCAAAACATCTCACATAAACTTCCTTTCTTTAATGAAAATATTGAAGAAGTTATTTTCCTCTACAATATTTTATAGTCAAAGAAGATACCATTCAATGTCAGTCGAAACAATTAGTGATAGTTTGAAACAATTGGGATTAAGTCAACCAGCAGCCATTGAAGGTACCCACCCTCAATATAATGTGGTTGATGTCTTTAGAAACTATATCGCTGAAGAATTAAACCGTATTTCATCAGTTGACAAATCTATTATCATTCAAGCTTTGGATACACCAAAAGTATTAGATCAAGGTGATATTATTGTTCCTATTCCAAAATTAAGATTAAAAGGAATCAATCCTAATGAAAAATCCAAGGAATGGGCTGAAAATTTCAATAAAGGGAAATTCATTTCTGAAATCAAACCTCAAGGAGTGTTTTTACAATTCTATTTTGCTAAAACATTATTATATAATTTGGTCATTGAAGATGTTTTAAAGAGAAAATCAGATTATGGTTACTTACCTTTGGGTGTTGGTAAAAAAGCCATTGTTGAATTCTCGTCTCCAAATATTGCCAAACCTTTCCATGCTGGACATTTAAGATCTACTATTATAGGTGGGTTCATTTCTAACTTGTACGAAAAAGTTGGTTGGGACGTCACCAGAATCAATTATTTGGGAGATTGGGGGAAACAATTTGGTTTGTTAGCTGTTGGTTTTGAAAGATACGGTGACGAATCTAAGTTAGCTTCAGATCCAATCAACCACTTGTTTGAAGTTTATGTCAAGATTAATCAAGATGTCACCAAGGAGACAAGTGAAGCCACTGGTGAAACTCCAGCAGAAACCATTGATGCTTCTGAACAGGATGAAAAGAAAATCCAATCCTCTACCAATGAAGAAGCTAGAAGATTTTTCAGAAGAATGGAAGATGGTGATGAATCAGCATTGAAAATTTGGGCAAGATTCAGAGATTTGTCTATTGAAAAATATGTTGACACTTATGGTCGACTTAATATTAAATATGATGTTTATTCTGGTGAATCTCAAGTTCCACAAGAGAAAATGAAAGAAGCTACCAAATTGTTCGAAGATAAAGGTTTGATTGATATTGACCGTGGTGCCAAATTAATTGACTTGACTAAATTTAACAAAAAATTGGGTAAAGCATTAGTTGAAAAATCAGATGGTACTTCCCTTTATTTGACTCGTGATGTTGGTGAAGCTATTAAGCGTTATGAAACCTACAAGTTTGATAAGATGATTTACGTTATTGCTGCCCAACAAGATTTGCATTGTGCTCAATTCTTTGAAATTTTGAAACAAATGGGATTCGAATGGGCCCACAATTTGGAACATGTTAACTTTGGTATGGTCCAAGGTATGAGTACTAGAAAAGGTACTGTTGTGTTTTTAGATAACATTTTACAAGAAACCAAAGAAAAGATGCACGAAGTTATGCAGAAAAACGAAGAGAAATATGCTCAAATCGAAGACCCAGATAAGATTGCTGATTTGATTGGTATTTCTGCTGTTATGATTCAAGATATGCAATCTAAACGTATTCACAATTATGAATTCAAATGGGACAGAATGACTTCATTTGAAGGCGACACTGGTCCATACTTGCAATATGCTCACTCTCGTTTGTGTTCCATGCAAAGAAAATCAGGTATTTCTATAGAGGAATTAGAACATGCCAACTTTGATTTGTTGGTTGAACCATGTGCCAGTGCATTAGCAAGAACTTTAGCGCAATACCCGGACGTTATTAAAAAGGCTGTCAAAGGGTTGGAACCATCCACAATCGTTACTTATTTGTTCAGTGTGACACATATTGTCTCCCAATGTTACGATATTTTATGGGTTTCTGGTCAAGAAAAGGATGTTGCCATTGCAAGATTGGCTTTATATGAAGCTGCTAGACAAGTTATAAATAACGGTATGACCTTGTTAGGTTTGACTCCAGTTAATCGTATGTAAAAAAAAAAAAGATAATGTGTATAGATTGGTAGCTACCAAATAGACATAAATTTCGATTCCGATTTAAGGAAAATGGAAAGATTATGATTTTTTTTCGCCATCTCTGTGTGATTTCTCACACACCAATCAAATTTGCAATAAATATGACAGAATAAAACGGCAAAGTCTAGTTTGAAATACTGTATTTCTCTGTAATCTTGAGGTCTGATATACAAACTAATCAATTGGCAGACATTCAACGATAGCGCTACATATAGATTAATCACCAGTTTATGATAGTAAACACATGAAAAAGTTACACATAATAATTGCTTACAAATGAAAACTTAAATTGTGGAACTTGTCGTGCACGTTTATCTTGATTGCTCCCGAATCCCCGTTCTTTGTTTTTTTTTTTTTGGGGTGTTCTCCTTTAATTCCGTGAAAATTAATTTATCAATCTTGTTCCCTTAGTTGTGGTCTTTCAAATCAATCTTGTAATAGTAGATTTTATTTTTTCAAAAGTAATTCCACAATTTTTTTTTTTGCTTTCTTTCTTCTCTTTTTTTTTATACTCTTTTTTCACTTCAATTGACATTAAAGACAATTGTACTATAATTAACAATGTTTTCTATCAGATCATCATCTCGTGTTTTATTAAAGGCTTCTTCCGCAACTACCCGTGCTACTTTGAACGCCGCTGCTTCCAAGACTTTCACTAGATCTAAATATAGTTTACCAGAATTGGACTATGAATTCTCCGCTACTGAACCATACATTTCTGGTCAAATAAACGAAATTCACTACACTAAACATCACCAAACTTATGTTAACAACCTTAATGCTTCAATTGAACAAGCCGTTGAAGCCAAATCTAAAGGTGAAGTTAAAAAATTGGTTGCCTTACAAAAAGCCATCAATTTCAACGGTGGTGGTTACCTCAATCATTGTTTGTGGTGGAAAAACTTGGCTCCTGTCTCTCAAGGTGGTGGTCAACCACCAAGTGAAGATTCCAAATTAGGTAAACAAATCGTCAAACAATTTGGTTCTTTGGATAAATTGATTGAAATCACCAATGGCAAATTGGCTGGTATTCAAGGTTCTGGATGGGCTTTTATTGTTAAAAACAAAGCCAATGGTGATACTATTGATGTCATCACCACTGCTAACCAAGATACTGTTACTGATCCAAACTTGGTTCCATTGATTGCTATTGATGCTTGGGAACATGCTTATTATTTGCAATACCAAAATGTTAAAGCTGATTACTTCAAGAACCTTTGGCATGTTATCAACTGGAAGGAAGCTGAAAGAAGATTTGAATTTTAAGTTACTGGACAAAAGTCAAGTACATATTTAAATCCAATATAAGAAAATAAAAGAGTTACTTCCGATAGTGCTGATTTTGCAGTTTAATATTTCCCCATTGTATATAAGTAAATATGCAAGAATATATTCCTGATTGTGACAAATAAAGGATAGCGTTTGATCTGTAGTTGGACTGAAATGGAAATTGGTGTATACGGTTTTTGATTTCAAAACCACCAAGCTCACATTCTTGATATAAGATTATAAAAATCGAATAATATGCACATTTGGGAACCTTGTAGGGTTTCTTGAAATAGGTATCAAGCTTAAGTTAAAAATTTTTGCCCCATGTTTTGCTTAATTATTGTTTGTAAATTTGGAACAGCAGATTAAGTAGGATAAGTACCATTGTTTAGAACTCCTTTCATCGGAAATCCAGTCCTATAAACATTATGATTGACATTACAACTTACACTTTGCCACGTTTTATTGTTTACAGGTTTGGATAAAATCTATAGAGTATGTAATATCAGCTCTGCATATTCTAGATAGCAGCCAAGATTTTGATACTGTTGCCAATTGTTGTTTGTGTAACAATAATGAATGATAGCTGCAAGCGGTGATGCTCCACGATTTGAGGCAGTCAATTGAGCACAACTATCTGCATTATGGGATCAACCAGTTAAAAGATAAGCACAGACAAATTGAAGTTTTAGCCGCGCCACAATAAATAGCAACCAACAATATTGATGCCTATTGATAAAAACTCGTACTTTGTTGGCATATTCTTCTAGATGTGGTAGCAATCTAAGTATTCTTGATCTATGGGGCTTTGATAGAGCAACACAATTTGAGAACGCTTGATTTCTAATTATTACTCGATATAATCATACTTCTAATTTTAGAAAGCAATGGTTATTTAGAAAACTGAAAGAGAACAAATATTTGATTTGAATGCCTTTACCAGTATTTTGACTTACTGATCGCTGTTGAGAGCATACATTTCTTTTTTGTTGTATTTGTTGTTAAAGTTTCAACTTCTTTTGGCAAGTTTGTTTGACCGCTGATCATATTGAATGTTTTGCTTTTAACTGCATTAATCAACCATTTTTGGGTTAGAATTTGAATTATAATTTTATGCTCCAACACTAAACATTAACTGGTAACTACCAATCTAACCTTTTTCCAAAATAGCTGAAACACTTTAAATGTATACTAACCATTAAGAAAAAAAAAATAATTTTACTAAAATTACTATAAAGAATGTAAACATTATGAAAGGCTAGACTACTTCACCTGCTACTAACCTATTCAGTAAAATGTGGAATAAGCGAAAAGAATAATACGAGCTGTACATCAAAATTATATAGTTTGTATATGTTTGGAAATATGTACATTTTAACTGTTATAATATTCGTGACATCAGATATACATTGGGGGATTATATCTTTTTGGGGGACTTAACAAACTACAAGATTAAAAAGAAATATAGAAAGCTTAACAGGTAGTAGTTGAAAGGGGAAGTAAAAAGTTCAAGCTAATATCCAAGAGTAAGCTAAACATCGTTTCATTTTCACAAGGATTGTTAAAAAAAGTTTTTGCGAGATTTACAAACTTTTCTCCGTATAATTTGAGTTTGTGTTGGAATGTCACTTGCCAAAATCATGAGTGGCGGCGTATTCTCCCAATGTAAAGGTACAAGAGGAGAGACGAAATCTGCTGTTTTTTCATTTGACGAGGTTTGAAATCCAATTAACATTTTGTTGTATTTCCGGGAATACTTGAAATGGATTTTAAGATTGAACATAAAATGTGGTAGATAAATTTCAAACTAAAACAACAAAAAAAAAAAGAACCAAACCGTAGACCATTATGAAACAGACTACTAACCATGATAGACTGGATATCAAAAAAATGAAATAATAATAAACAAAAAGATGCTCTGACAAAAAGTCGATGAAATTTGATACCAGAATAGTTTGGAAAATCTATTAATCAATCTCTGTCAACTAACTTTACTACTTTTATAGAGGCGAAGCTGTTAATTAATAGACACTCGAAAATGTTATTATTTGTCTTGTAAATAAGAAATTTAACTTTTCCTCATATTGGAGGGATTATTATATTAATTATCACAGTCTCATCCAACGACTTTTTGAATAATAAAAAGAACTGTAATAATAATTACATGAGCCCTGAAATCTTCGTAATCTCGATAACTAAAAACTACTAAAAAAAAGCCAAAATATCTACAAAATGTTAAACCTTGTATATGTCTAAAGTTATTATTCAACTATTAATAATTTCTTTTTAACCTCTTGAAGTATAATTCTTCTCTTTTTCTTTTGTTGTCGTTTCTTGCATTTGTTAATAGCGATATTTGCATAACATGAGTTCATTTTTGCCAGAATTACTTATGCATAGAAGATGATAAAGCCATTTTCTTTTTTTTTTTTTGTTTCTTTTTGTTACTGTCTAGGTGTTGTCTCCAATAGACGACACTACCAAGTGTTATTTGAATTTTCCGAGTATTATTGCGTGTAGAAGTTATTTTTTTTTAACTGGGTGCAAATTACAGACGGCACGGGAAGTATACAATAAAAAGAAAAATGAGGCACAAGGAGGAGCCGTAAATGTAATTATTAAACGGCAATACAAAGCCAAGAAACTATTGGCAAGTTTGAATAATCGCCGTGTCAAAATCAAAAAAAAAAAAAAAAAAATTTTTATGCATGTACATATCCTCATTGAACAATTCTGATACTATTGTTATGTACCTTGGTGAGTTAGTTAGTTGTTATTATTTCTGATTCTCTGATGGAGAAACACATGCGCAGATAAGGCGGAGGCTGAGGCGGTTGGTGATTTCGTTCATTGGGTGACCTCTCTTTTTGCATCTTTTTGACCAAAACAGTCGTAGATTTGTAGAACACAAAGCACGATATTGATTACAAAAATTGCTTGAGAATTTCTTTTTCTCTTCTGCATATATGAGGCAGTATTTTGTCTGGCTCCGGGGAGTAAAGGAATTAACACCCAACAAATTATTTATGTCGATGAGCGTATATATGATGAGTTGGTGTGGACGAATAAAAAAAAATAACTACTATTGAATGTGTATTAAATGGAAATAGCGTATTCCAAAAAAAAAAAACTAACATGTTTGAGAGTTGGATGAACAATGGAAATATGGACTTAATATTTTTATCAAAATAATCAAATCCAAGACAAACTCGTTATTTCTTTCTCAACCGGCATTCTATAATCCCTGTTGCCTTTGCCCCCCCCCTTAAAGTACAATAAGTGAGTAAACAAAACAAAAGTGCTCGTTGTTAAAAGAAAATTTTCTATTGAGGAACGAAACGGTTAAGCCTACTTGGAAAAAAAATTTCTATTGATATTTCTTGATTTTGTGACACTTACAAACTCTACTTGGTGAAAGAAATTTGCTCTTAGAGAGAGAAATCGAACCATTCTAAATGAAAGAAAAACAACAGCAAGTGTCTTTTAATCGTCAAGTTTTAAATATTTAATTTGTTTTGTTTATTATAATACATTACATTATTTAATTATTGCGAGTTTCTGGGGCTTCAGTTCTGTATAACTGTGCATAAGGATCATTAATAGGAATTTCAGTGTAGTAACTTTGTAAAGCTCTTTGCAAAGCTGGCACCAATTTATCCCATCTTAATATTCTAACTTCTTTATCGAATCCTCGTGGTTTTCTAATTTCATAACCCATAATTCTTTTAGCCAACTCAACACGATAATCATGGTTGGTTAATGATGACCCAGCACCACCAACTGTAGCAGTAGTAGTTGTTGTCCCCAGTGCACTTGAACTCGAACCGGGAGTTACAGAAGAGTTTTGTGGGGATGATGATGAAGTTGAGGTTTCACTCATTCTTGAACTAATTGGTTTCTTTGACCAGAAGGGAACTAAATTAGATCTGACTCTGCCTCTTTCTTTTCTTCTTTCAGCAGCATCTCTAAATTGATTACCAATCAATAATTCAACAATTTCAACCACTTCAACTGATGTAATATAATATTGATAATAATCATCATTGAACTCATTCTTGATATAATTAGGTGATTTTCTAGCACCTACACCACCCATTCCAGCAGCATCACCATTATTACCACCCATTTCATCGTCCGATGATTGTGAATCGTAAAAGTTAGTCCCCTCCGATATATGACTATTGTTTATCTTCACATCACACTCCAAACAGGACACTTCAATGACATCAATATCTGGATTTGATGGAGGTAGAACCACAGGGTTCTCATTAGCAGCACCAACAATGGAGAAATTGGCAGTGATTACAGGACCTTGTTGAATTCTCTCAATACGTATGATTCTTCTTCGATCTTGTTTTTCTGATTGATTCCATTTAGGATAGCAAATATCTTTTAATGATGCTCCATTCAAATTTAGATTCATCGAGTAATAACAAGCCTTACCCTCCATTGATTCTTTTGGTGGTCTAGTATTGCAACCACCAGCAGATATTCCTCGTATCACACGGTATCTTTTGTTACCACCTGGTGTTGAAGATAATTCATTTTCTTGTTTGACAATACTGTGAGAATTGACTTTAAAAGTGTTGGTTTCTTCTTTCTTTATATTCAGAGGAACTGGACGTGAGATAGTGGTTGGAGTTCTTGATTTGGTTCTTTTGGAAGGTTTTTTCTTACCTGCAGTACCCGATGATAAGTTTGGTAATGATTGGGATGTGAACTGAGGTTGAGAAATAGTTGGTGAACTATTATAATTGATAGAATCAAAAGTTGTGGATGTTGAGGATAATGGTGGTTTTGGAAAACTTTGAGACAAATTATAGTTTAATGCTTGTTGTTGAACAATTGGATTGATCACACTAGGTGACATCTCTGGCTTTGCTTGATGGTAAACAAGATTAGAATTGTCCAAGAAAGAATTCATCGAAGTTGAAACTGGATATAAATCATTTTGTTGTTGTAAAGGGGTATTGGAAGAAGTGTGGGTAAAAGTAGATTGAGTTGGTGTGTTACTAAATCCAAAACTAGATCCAGTGCTCATTTGTTCTTGTCTTGAATGTACTTGCTGTTGAGGAGCACTAGCGCTAGCACTAGCATAAGAATATAATGACGACGATGTTGATGAGTCGTTTGGTAATTGAAATGGTTGAAAACCTTGCAAACTTTGGTTAATTTGCAGTGCTTGTTGTTGATGTTGTTGGTTAAAAGGGGTGTTATAATATGAGGAGGAAACAGATGAAGATAATTGACCAGCAATCATGGTATCTGGATTACTCAAGTTAGTTGGGACTGCTCCTAAATTCACATTGACTGAATTTCCATATAAACTATTGCTCTTGATATTGGCAAGTGAATTGGTAGTGAATGAAGAGGTACTGTCAAGATCACCTCCATTTAACAACTGATAATTGTCATCATTTTCTTGAACAGACTCGTCCAATAAATAATTGGTAGTGCTCATAAATGGTTGTTGATATTGGAACAATGGGAAGTTCTGCTGCATTTGTTGTTGCAATGAATCATCATCTTCTTTAAAAATGGATTCTTGTTCCTGAAATTGTTGTTGTTGTTGAGGTGGTTGTTGTTGTTGCTGAGATTCAAAGTCTTGTTGTTCTTCAAATTCATGAATGGAAAATTGAGTATTGTTAAACAGTTGGTTATGATCAGTAGGATCTAACATATCAAAGCGATTGGAAGGTATTATACTTGGTGATGTTGAAATAAACATATGTAATTGATCCCTTACTTGTTAATTATAATTGGATAAAGAATGATAGAAAAGAAAAACAAAAAAAATTTAGAGACAGACTTCTAGAAATCCAAGGGTGTTTATATATTTTCAATCCGAGTTTAATTTTTGCAATTGATGAGATGAGTATTGATTAAACGTTATGCAACCGATGACGTACTCTCGATGATGATATACCTGTTTGAGATCGAAAAAATAAAAATTAAAATATGAAAAAGAAAAAGAAAAAAAAAGAAAAAAAAAACCGTAGAAGAGGTAAAGAAGGGAAAATGTGCACAGTTAAATTCGAAAATAAATGATCAAAGGAGGTTGTGCTAAAATTGTGTAACTTGATTGAAAAGTAAGAATACTAATTTGTAAAAGCAGAAGTACTCCCTAACCAAAAGAGTGTTACAAACCAGAAGAATTTACTAATTTTGCTACAATTCCTTTTTTAGTCGTTTTCAAACACAAAACCAAACAGATAATAGTAGTGATGATGGTCGTGCTTTTGTGTATAAAGGAGTTAACAATTATATTATTTTTCTGTATGCAAGGTGCCCTATTTTGTTTTGTGTACCTTAAACTGTAAAACAGGGTAATGTTTACCTTTGTGTATCTTTCCCAGTACTAACTATTTCTAGAAAGTGAAAAAAAGAAATTTTTATTTTTTGACAACGGAAAATAACAAATTGGTACAGAGTACACGCAACTAGTAGTTTGTACAATTGTTTGAGTTCTAATTGTTCTCATAAAACGCATGGCGGCAATATTTTGGTAGCACTGTTTCTTTTAGAATGACCAAGCGCCTCCACCCTGCCACTATCGTCAACCATGAGAACAATAAAGGTTCTGTAGTACTCATCATTTAATTATTGCAAACCTCTTGAAAGTTGCGAAAAACAAAAAACTATTGTATTTACATTCACATCTACTCTATTGTCGAGCAAAGAGACCAACAATTTTTTTTACATAGACGACTCACAAGAGATATGTGGCTTTTGTGGTTCATAATCATTTTTCAGAAAGTGTTTTGACACTGATATAAATCAGTTTAGTAGTTTGTAAGGAAAACCATCGAGTACACACTTTATTAGCGAGCAATATCATGAGAAAAGTAGTTAGAGCAAAGTTAAGCAATAAAAATTACTTCTTGATGATATAGTAAAGTGGGGTCGATAAGAATCGGAGCTCGTTACTGGAGTTAAAGACTATAATATATTAAGAAAAAATTAGTAAGAAGAGAATAGAGAGGAGAAGACTATGATAAAGTATATTTTAACCAAGAGAGGTAAGAGAAGTTGATGTACAGAAACGCAAAGGAACAAAGGAAGAAAAAACAGAGGTCGTGAACTTGCCAAAAAGGAAAAGTTTTTAGATTAAGTAATGGAGAATCTAAATCCATCTTTCATTCTTTTGTTTTATAAGATAAATGCTAGACATCAACAACAACAACTATTGTTCATTGAATAAAGAAAAAAAAAGATATTGTTTATCTACTTTATTTATTATTGTTGTTTAGCAAGTTAATATAAAGTTACAGTAGTTAGTTTTTTTTTTTGTTTCTTTATTTACTTCGTGAAAACAATTACAAAAAATTAGTATTTATTGTTTGTATATCCTATTAATTGTTGTTGCAATCAGTAATTACGTTAACAAACAAATAAACTTTTATTGCTTTTTGAAGAGCAATTGTTAATTATATACAACATCTAATCTAGCTTTGATAGCTTAAATGACTTGATGTAAATATTGTTGCTGTTGTTGTTTTTTGTTTGCTTAATGGATAGATAAAAGTAAAAACAAGTTTTGTGTACACTTTGATTGAAAAAATAACTTTGCATAATTGTAGCGTTTTAGGAAGCCTCACTCAAATTAGAATTTTTAGTTAATCCTGGGATGTAAGTCTGTTTTTTTATATATGTGATCATTCACTTACATATTGAAAGAAGGCTAAGTTGTTGCAGTTGAAAACAAGCGGGCCAGCGCCAAACCAAGAAAGTTACGGAAAAAAGGAAAAAAATAACAAGAAGAGTCTTCAGTATTCATCGATCAAGTTTACGGAAAATTTTTATGGTGTCAATTTTTGTGACCTCCATATTTCCTTTGTTAAGACTATAAAATATTGAGCCGTACTATTTGATATATCAGTTTGGTAAATTTGTCAAAGCACATGAAGCCGAGTGGAAATACCTTCCAAGTTTAAGGTAAGGAAATTAAAGCTGCAACTTCGGATTTGACTTTAATGCTTTTGAGTTAGAAAAAAAAAATCTATAATATTTGATAAGACGGCTGGTTAACACCAGTAGAAGAAGATCGCATTGGCTAATAGGTCTGTCTAACTGACAATTTAGCTAACAATAAGTGATACAGAAAATTTTTCAAACTAAAAGAAAAATAAAGACACGTACCCTAGAAACAATTTGTTAGCTTTTGGCATTGTTTCTCAAGTTACTTCTTCTTTTCTTCTCGACTCTAAAATAGGGTATCGTCATAGCAATATTTAGAAAGTTCATCAAAAGAGAAGATAATGAGACAAGAAAATTAGACAGGGCATAATTATAGCGCAAACTTTAGTTTCTTTTTTTGTTTTAGTCGGTGCTCAAAAAAGTTTTAATTGTATCTTGTGTGTTTGTTGTCCTTGTTTTAGTTCATCTGATTGGTTGATTTATGATCTTGCTTTGCAAAAAAGAATAACTGGAGGAAGTGTGAAAAATCTTGGACTTACATCTGTCATAAAGAAGAGCTAGGCTGCAAAAGATAATCTTGATCGTGCGATTAGCTTCATTGTTGAGGGTTAGCTCCTTGAGTTTGATCTGCCATTATTGTACTGGCTTAATCTAGACTAATGAAAGTGTTTCCTGGATTATTAGTAGAGTTTACTTGATCTGATTCTGACATACTATACTGTAGTGCTTTCAAATATACTAGCAACTACCAACTTATATTATAAATATAATCGTTAATCTCTATATATGAAACCATCAATAGATTTCTAGTGGTTAGTCTCTAAAGGGGATTTTACACATATTTATAATCCACCCTTTCTCTTTCTAACACACTCTCTGTTTTATCCTTAATAGGAATCAATCTTAATACATTAATTTAATATGGTAGTTATTTGGTTTTCAATAATCAATTAACTCAACCTAGCACATTAATTTAAAAATGACAATAGTAGTCAACAACAATAATTGAATTCACAATAACTATATTAAGGTAGTTAACCTGTGTACAATACAACCTTATTAGGCTTTCCACGCTAATCTAGAATTAGCATTAGCTATATTCACAACAATAATACATGCAGCACAATTAAAACACGACTGTTGTATTTATCCGTGAGTATAGTCTTCGAGCCGTAGTCTGCATTTACGTTAGCCATTGATTGGTTGGACAAAAACATAATTTGCTCATTTCTTTAATCAATTTTGCCGTTACCCATTGTCGCCATAGAACTAACAATCCTAAAAAAGAACAAACTAAAATTATCCGATGAGTTTGTCTATACGAATTCATTTTTATTTTGCTTTTTATTGAATCTATTACGTGAAGGCAGGAGCAATAGTTATTGAGGACAATAGCGGCTAACCACTTAATTAGTATACAAATTTGTGTAATGCAAAATACCAAAGCCAAATTCGTAGCGGTTAACAATGTTCGGGTATTCATGTTGTTGTCTCGATTATCTGACAAGCACCAATTACTTTGCCCAGAGTTGAATCCTCTAATCATGTAGTAAGGAGGAAGTATAATGTTGAGGCAATGTAATAACTCACACCATTAACAAAAAGGAGCCTCGCATGATTCATCTACATGTGTTGATACAGATGCACAAAATCAAAATAATTGATCAACATGAAGCTCATCATTATGGTCTAGCATCTATAAAAAGTCACACTAGATTAGCACTCGTCTTTTGTGATTGGTTTTACTATACACACAGAAAAATACAATAACACCGAAACAAATATAACAACAACACGTGTGGTGATAACGTCAAATGTGCACAATTTAAATTTAGCACTGACCGATAAATTAGTAATAAATAAAATATACAAAAGAGTGGGTTTAGTAACGGATTTAATAAAATTTATCCATATTTGTTGTTTTGTAAGAGGAGAAAACAAAAAAAATTAGTATTTTGGTAAACTAGCTTAATTTTCTGCATTTCCGTGCTTATAACCTATGCTTTGACCGCAAATCAATTTATTCTATATCCACTAGTAATTGCTTAATAATATAGCATTTGATGCATCAAGTATTCATATGTATGAAGTAATATACACTACTATATTTTGTAAGTTTAGTGTTGTTGATATCCAAACGGAGTTCCAAAATCTGGTCTTCCGAAAGTGAGTACTAGATATTGGAGTTCAAATTAGTGGCACAATCTAGCAGTAGATGAATCACCATATTTTAAAATAGTAGTAATTACTACACCTTTGCTTCTTGGTTTTCTCTCTCACCCAGCTAATTTCACCAATACTAACTTTAAAAGTTTATTCCTAACTATACATTTTTATTAGTTACGTTCGACTTAAAGTTGGCCCCTCAGTAATTTTAAATCAATTCAAAAAGATATTTCCGCCAACAACACAAAAAGCGCTTGCGTAAATAATTAACTAAATTCCGAACTCATGAAAAGATAAGCCCAAATTCTAAGCAGAGTCGTTGAAGTTACTATACAACTTTGGACTCTTCTAAATTTTAATTATGCCGAGGAAGTGCTAGTGGTAGACTATAGCAATGTTTGTTCAATGATGGTAGCTCATAAAATTATCATATATAACTCTATTTGGATATGTGGTACTGCATGTATATACCAGTTAACTAATAATAATTCAGCTTGGATTAAAAAACTAGCAAAATGTACTCTTGGATTTTTTAGTTTGATTAAAAGTGGTTATTTTGTGTATTTCAACTAAATCAAAAATAGGGCTGTAAAAAAGTAAAAAAATGCTTTACAATACTGCTTCTTTTCTTTTAGACTGTGGCTGTTTAGCTTTTTTTTGCATTACTTGTCTACTAATCAATGTTTGATTTAATTGGTTCGTATGAAGCTCTTTGCTTTTTTTTTTGCATGGGATAGTTTTACTTATTTTCTCTGAGATATTTTCCCTAGACAATATCGATACAAGTATTAAATTCAAAAAATGAAATAATACTGATGAGCAATAGATTGCCATCTAGAGGAACAAAGAGGGTTTCTGAGTCGTAAAATCAACTTCTAACAGTAGAACGACCGTTTCTAAAAATAATCTTTACTTGTATAAGTATAACTTTTATGTTAAACGACGTATATATTAAGAGAAAAAGCTTATCCATCTCGCACCACATGGAAAATCTTTTAACCGGTAAAACTTACAACAAAAAATCAAAACGGTTTAAGGAAGACTCAAAAAAAGACATGCATTCGATTATAAGCTTGTGTGTAGGCTGTGGGGTCGACCAAATGTGAGCAGTTTTACGTGATCTCATCTCATTGATAGGTTTTGCTTTGGTATGGTGCACAAACAAACTTACATAAATCAATATTGCAAATCTTTCGGGTTAATTCCGCGCGTGTATAAATGGTGATAGCATGAAGCTTGAGGATGTTCGTTTTCTATCTATATACAGGCTGATTTGCGTAACAAACGTAAGAGAAGAATTCAAACAATTTAAAGTTTGATACTTTTTGTGCAATAATGGTGGCCACGAGGAGCAAACCTTGTGCATAATTTTATTATAGCTTTTTTTACAGTTACTTAATTTTGTGATAGCAGTTTTGCTATATTGTAAATCCAACCAATCAAATATATTTTATCTAGCTCCACGTGCATATTTATAAAACTATTTATAGGCCCGTTCCATGCATGGAAGCATAGCCTTTTTTTCTCATAATTTGAATGACTATGAGTTTTTTATAGTACTAGTACCAGCTTTGTGATTATTATTTTTTAGCCAAAAGACAATTTCTTCGCATATGATTTTCTTAATGGAAGCTTCCATATCCATGCATTGTGCTTTAAATTTAGAAGTATGGAAACTCAAACAAATTGAGTGGAAAGAAGAAAAAAGAAACGTGAGAAATCACATTCCAATTGGAAAAAAAAATTTTCCGTATTTTTGATTGACGCTGTATACAATCGATGATGCAATATGCTGATTTAATTTACACTTCTATAATTAAAAACCATAGCCTCCTCACATTTCAAAATACGTGACTTCTCTATCTCAATAGATCTCCAGTTTTCAAACTGGCTCAGGTACTCTTTTCGAAGCTGCTGTGTTTGTCATATAAACAAAATCAATAAAATTAAATTGTGCCTAAAACGAATAAGCAAAAAAGTAATTTTTAATTTTAATCAATTAAACCCTGATTTGCCTATTATTAGCTTCTTGGGGATTTCTAGATTGGCCATTGCTCCTGTTTTAATGTAGTTGAGAATTTCTTTTCTTTCTTAGCTGTAGTAGGTTCAATGGTTTGGTTACTGCCAAGAGACCACCAAATACTAATTTAAACGTTTAGTAAACCACCAATGCTCTCCTGTCAGTGTGTTAAGATTGCATACCTTAGATTTTGTTTTAAATAAAAAAATAGCTTCAAATTTAGTCAAATGGAACTCATGTGCCGGATTTAAAAAAAAAATTGCCCCACTTGGAAAAAAATGCGTGTATGCAGAGCTTCAATTAGTTACTTAAATAGGTACAGTGGCAGGCAAGTGACAAAGTGTAAGAATGATCACTTCCTGCTGAAGTGTGGTTGGTTGGATAGGAATTGATATTCATCAGAATAACTACACTGTCATAAATCGTACTAACTACGTTACTCTTATTTCTATACTGAATCACTTGAATGATTGTTTTTGTAGAAAATTTAGTAACTATTCGTACCTAAAATTTATCCTAAAGTACAATCCAATTCAAATTTAATGCTACATACTGCTGAAGCAATAAAAGGGCCACATTCACAAACTATTCAAATTATCTATCCTTATAAATCAAACCCAATAGAACAGAATCCATCTAATTAACGCTAGTAATAAGTCGGAAAAAAAAAAGCCACACCACAAAGTACGAAGAAATCAATTGGACCAATAAAAAAACGAGAACTTCCTATACATTAATCTGGGGTAGGTATTACCCACACAATGTATTGCAAGGCACCAAATACAAACTATCGAGTTCAATCTTAACCCATCGATAGAAACGGACCTTCTTATAGGTTTCTATGCATTATAAGTAACACAATTAACAAAACAATACTACACGTAAAACAAACACTAATAGAGAAATCCTAGGGTAAACAACATCAATATTGTAATAAATTATCTTTAGATTTTCATACACAAACTTGAAACACATTCATCCTAATTTACTTAAACTATACCTCACAGTTTATTTAGCAACTTTTTTATCGTATTTTGGATAGTAGGTAGAAAACAAGTATCCATCGAGTACGACTAACCCAGTAATGATGGAGGCATGTATACCAACAACGTACTTGTTGTCGGTGTTAATTCTATATCTTTCCAAGTAGGCCAAGTAACCAGCAGCGGCACCACCAGCAGCAACAGCAATTTGAGCAATGACAACAGGGTTTTGCAATTCAACCGAAGTTCTCGAGACAGCTGCACTAGTGGCCAGTTGCAATTCAGCTCCAGCTTTATTTAATGACTGTCCAATTGAGTTAGCAGTGGATTTGACATATGCAACAAATTGAGACAATAAGTTTTGTCCTTCTTCTTCCAAATGGTTCAACTCTTTTCTAGCTTCCTTCAAGAATTCTTTACTTTTATCGTTGGCTTCATCTAATAATTCTTTACCCTTTTTGTTAGCTTGATCAATGAATTCTTTACCTTTTTCGCTGGCTTCATCGACAGCTTCTTTGCCTTGCTTTTTCAAGTGTTCGGATTCTTCTTTACCCTTTTTAGCAATGTTATCGGCGTCTTTTTTAACGTCTTTCTTAATTTGTTCGTTAGATGGAGCTTTGGATGACATGATTAAGGAAATAATAAATAAATCAAGGAATAGGTAATGACTGTTTAAGATCTCTTAAGATTATAGAATGATAAAGAAGAAAAAGCAAGAAAAAGAAAAAAAAAAATCACAAGTTTAGGTTATTATTATAATTATTGTTCTATTTTTTTTTTTAAACTGGAGAAAATGAGAGAGATATGTGAGAATTGAAGGGGGGTGGGAGTGAGAGCAGGATAAAATTGATTCTTAATTAAGTATTATCACAATAAAAAAATGGCGAGAGCGAGAGAGTCAAATTTGTTCTACAAGAGGTGTAAAGACAAAACAGCAATCATAATGGAAATAGCACAAAACTCCACCACCCACCTTTAAAAAAAAAAATTTAGATTTAATATATTGTGAGCAAAGAACCCGCGATAGCAAATCTTGGTCAATTCGAAGTTTCAATTTATATGTTGTTATTGCTATGAGATTTTGATTGGCCATGAAACCTATTTTGTATTATTTTATTTACTTTTTCCGTTTTGCCCTCCAAGTATTGTTAAGCTTATATAAACTGTGGTGGTTGTAAACAACTTTCTTTGTTAGGTGATGTTGTCAATTCCGAAAATGATAAGACCATTTTGAGTTATCGACTAACTATTGTGAAAAAAGTCGCTTAAGGAGTATTGTATGTCGCATTATACCTTGTGGAGCGCAAACAATAAGGCTTTTTGTCTCTTTCAACACGACATATATAGCAAACCACATTCATGAGAAAGAAAAACTCACACACCAGCTTGTTGGTGGTTTGAGACACCCAATGAAACAAAGCCAGCAATATAGCAAAAGCAACCAAAGAGTTTTAGAAAGTAATAATACACCTCAAACTAAAAAAGAAGAATTTATTACTTGATTTATGTTAGCAATCTATTCTAGTCGCACGACGTCACCGTATTGGTCTTGACGTTTCTTCCCATTATATAGTTATCACCTCTGTCCGTGACAGTACTTCATACAAAATCAATTAACATTGCACGACTAGTAGTTTGCATCTGTTTAAAACTTGTCTTACAAGCTTTGATTTGCAACTTTCGATTATGTATTATAATTATTAATTCATATCCTTTGCAACTACTAGTATCTCTGAGAAAGAATTGTATGTGAAGAAACTACGCACTCACGTGCAAAACATTTTATTAGGGCTGTTGCCCTAAACTATTTTTCTGCATGCGCGAGTTACGAGGTGGAAGAGGAAGAGAGAAAAAAAAAATTTCAAAATATCATTAACAAACAGAACTTTCAGTTTTCCCTTTCCCTTTCCCTTTGGTTCTTTTAAAAAATCAAGTAATCTGTCGATCGAAACCAACACCCCGGCTTTCCACGTAACATTCCGACAAATATACAAAAACTTATTTAATCAACTAATTAACAATGTCAGCTGAAGCCCCAAAAAGACAATTTGGTGATAGAAGAAGAGGTGGTAGAAGAGGTGGTAGAAGAGATGGTGAAGAAAAAGGTTGGACTCCAGTCACCAAGTTAGGTAGATTAGTCAAAGCTGGTAAAATCACCAGTGTTGAACAAATCTACTTGCACTCTTTGCCAGTCAAGGAATACCAAATCATTGATTTGTTATTGCCAGACTTGAAAGATGATGTCATGAAGATCAGATCTGTCCAAAAACAAACCAGAGCTGGTCAAAGAACCAGAATGAAGGCTGTTGTCGTCATTGGTGACTCTAACGGTCACGTTGGTTTGGGTATCAAGACCGCTAAAGAAGTTGCTTCTGCCATTAAAGCTGCTATTGTTATTGCCAAATTATCCATCATCCCAATCAGAAGAGGTTACTGGGGTTCTAACTTGGGTCAACCACACTCTTTGCCATGTAAAGTCACTGGTAAATGTGGTTCCGTTGCCGTTAGATTAATCCCAGCCCCAAGAGGTAAAGGTATTGTTGCTTCTCCAGTTGTCAAGAGATTAATGCAATTGGCTGGTGTTGAAGATGTCTATACTTCCTCTTCTGGTTCTACCAGAACTACCGAAAACACCTTGAAAGCTGCCTTTGCTGCTATCGGTAACACTTACAGTTTCTTGACTCCAAACTTGTGGGCTGAAACTCCATTAGCTGCTTCTCCATTGGAAGTTTACGCTGAAGAAGCTGCTGCTGGTAAAAAGAGATACTAAATGTTTTATAACATATAGTGTAAATTCAACAAATGTATTGAACTGTATATTAGAAAATAAAACAAACTAATCTCCTTTTTAAACTTAAATGAATTTGGCTAACGTAAGCTGCATCGGCTCAAGTCTTATTAGCTACACGCTTAATTTAAGCTATAAATATATATATATTTCAGAATCAGTTTCTGCGGAAAAACTGTAAAACGATAAACAAACAAACAGAACTACAAGTATAATATTTTACAATGGATATACACCTCTTCTACTACTATAACCTCTTCATTCCAGTTATTCAGATTATTTCAATATTGTTCTCTTGTGTTATTTTATTTTATTTTTTTCTTTTCTTCTTTCAAGTGCTTTTATCCATTTTCTATTGAGCAACTTGTTCCATAATCTGATCTTCAGAAACAGCAAATGATCGATTTGAGGTACTGTTATTATTGCCACTACCATCCCTGGTCCAAGTGTGAGAGGCAATAGTTCTTCCTTCAGGATGTTGGTACATACACACTTTATTTGTACATTTTGTTCCAAAACGGCATGGTTCTTTCAATGGATGGGAAAATGTACAATCGACTCTTCTACATTCAGCACCAGCACGACATGGCACAGCCGAAGTTGCATGTCTTCTTGGACATTTGAGATTAGTACATTGTGAACCAAATTTACATTGTTCCAATGCCAAGTCAGCAGCCGATAATAATTTTTCTGAGTTTGCCGTAGGTGGAGGTGGATGTGATCTAGTACAATTTCTATCTTGACAATTCTTACCTTGTGGACACCATTCCAAAGTTTCAATCTTACCAGATTCAGGATTAGCTGGTGTTGGGTGAGCAAATGGACAATTTTCTTTAGCACATTTCAAACCATATTTACATGAGCCTTGTTTGACCATAAGTTGATTCTTTTTCTTTTCTTCAAATTCTTTTTTAGATGTTTCTAATTTAGCAATCAACTCTTGGTCTTGATCCGGATGCAAAAAATTACATGTTCCCGGTGGGTTAGGGCAATCCGGGTAGTTGAAACAGTTTTTTGTTGGATGAGCTTTTTCACAATTCTGATTCTTACAATATGGGAAATCTGGACATCTACCTTTTGGTGGGAGTGGTACAAACTTAATAGCCCCATTATTGGCACCAGAAATTATTTGGTCTAATTTTTTAGGGTCTAGGAAGTTCTTATTATTGTGCCCATTTCTGAAATCGGTTCTAGTTTTAGTTATACCACCACGTCCACCTCGCCCACTCAATCTAGTAGTAGTTCCAAATCTTTGACTTCGAAGGGCAATCTTCTCTTCCTCAGTTAATTGTTTCTTAGGACCAATAGGAATTTGTGGAGCCACTACAGAAGCTTGAGATTGCTGTTGCTGTTCTTGTTGAGGTTGAGAAGCTTCCTCCACTGCAGCAGGAGGTTGATTATATTTTACTTCCAACTTTCTGATTTCCAGATAAACATCCCCAATAAACCCAACATCAATAGATATGTCAGCAATATCTTTGACTTCTGCGACTATTTCTTGTTCGCTCTTTTTTGCCACAATCAAGTAGATGATATAGTCAGCAATATCTACGGCATCATCAGCCGGTTTATTGAAACGCCTTTGTATTTCTTGAATCAAGTTTTGCTGTAACTCTTTGCCTATTTGGTTATCTGGAGCAAATTGCATGTTGTGTTTTCCTTGATTATAAATAAATTAGGTTTGATAATTAAGAATGATGACCCAAATGATCTAAAGATTGGTTCAGATGTATTATTTTATTTTTTTTTTCTTTCGGCTTTGTTTTTTAGTTTTTTCAACTTTTTTTTTTTGCAAGCCTTTACTAGTCTTGCCCTCATCAATACAGTGTAGCATACAACAAGGACGTGTACACGGGGAGAAAAAGAAAACAAATATGACAATCATCAACTCTTAATTTACCACCACATCAACAAGCTTTATAACTTGTCCTTAGAGTTTTTAGTTAAAGCCTACATATCAATCAAGCATCACAGCTACTTATTTTCATATCAATACATTCATACATATGTAAATGCTATAACTTCATACTACACCAGTTAGCAAAAGCCATTTCCACGTTTCCTCATACCAACTGAAAGATATCCTCTGAAATCTCTCCCAACAACTCTTTTAGTTGAACCATAATTCTATCTAATTGCTCCGCAATCGTAGTGGCCACTAATATGTACGAATACAACAAAATAAAATCAGCATTTTTCAAAACCAACTCCTCTTCCTGTTGTTGTCTAATGTTACTCAATTTGTACAACATTCGATCCTTAGCATGTTCAATTGAAGCTGGTTTACTGGGTATCGGGAAACCCAATTTCATCGCACTAGCAAGCATATAAAACACCAAAAATATTCTCTGTTCGACCTCTTCTCGTTCAATTTCAATGTATTTGAAAACAAATTCCTCACTTGGACTCAATGTGGGATCAACTTTAATCAACAAGTCTAAATTCTGGAAAGCGTCAATGATGGCAGACGTATCCTTGATTAATCTCGAATATATATGAGAAGGAAAAGCACCCTTTAATCTAAACTCAACCGGAGCTTGCTTCAACAAGGTTTCACATTCAGCAAGTAATTTATTTGTGCCTTCCTCAGCCTTGAACCCAACTAGTTGCTTTGTATCAGGATTAAATTCCAAAGGATCACTATTCCATATCACACCCAATCTTAGCCACAAGGCAGACAACCCATTTTTTAACCTGACTCTTGCACTATTTGGTAAAAACCACGTAGCCATAGTTAATGCCCACATAATACCTATAGAAACAGCAATAAATCGATGGAATGCAATTTCTCCAATAATTGGGTTATCTCCACCTTCATTGTCATCTTCTGAATCCTTTTGAATCATACTGTAAGAATACAAGGCCGTCAAGTTATAAGTCAACAAGATAAATCTTCCAAACGCGTTGTTCCTTTTCCAATACATGATAATGTAGAACGACGGAATCGAAATCAAAACTCCAGTCAAACACAAGGCATATACATTGGCATCAGTTACCTTCCAAACAGCAAACGACGTGAATGCACCTAGAAAAGTACCTATAATTCTCCATTTCACAGTCATTGTTGTCCCACCTAGAGATTTATTCATCATTATGCAATAAATCGTTAATGCCCATTCTCCTCTCCAAACATTGAAAATACCTTTGGTTGCAGGAATAAAAGCAAATAAGGAAATACAAGCAGCTCCTAACCCAACACGAATACCAAACTGCACATCAGTTCGTTTAAATACTTTCAAGAATTTCCAAGTACTATAACCCAATTCTTGAGCAAAAGAACCATGCTCGGGGGATTTGAATGACCCCAACCCATATTGTTCGCGTAGATCATCCACTGCTGCATGTAGGCTGTTATCGATGGTCCTCTTGGGTTCACTTTTTCTTTCCCAAAATTTCAACCATCTCCAAGTTCTAGAGCTGGACGCAACATCATCGTAGCGATCACAAAGTTTAATAAATTGTAATAGTTCCGACCCAAACTGAGACAACAAAGATGAAAAATTCCCACAACACGCAGTGACCTCTTCTTGATCAGCTTTAAAGTCAAAATCCAGATTTTGCTTGAAGATTTTCTGGCCATATAACTTGTCAAACGACTGCTCTTGCTTTTCTTCAAATAATCTAATGGCACTTTCTAATGAATACTGTAAGGTAGTAGTAGAAGCAAACCTATTTGGATTTTCTTCACTGAAATTCTCAAAGGGAACTTCCCCCAACACCCCTTTGATTGTGAATACAAATGATTTAATCGAAGGTGCAAGGTGTTGTACAAACAAGTCAAATAGCTGCAACGAATTGTGTGCTTCATCTTGCAAAGGCAGAGGCATTGCATGTGTCATATTTAACACCGACGGTGAGAGGTGAATATCTTCAGTTACAAAACTCCGTAAACTGGGTGTATCGCTAATAATATTTTCTTCGTGCAATAGTGTCCACTGCATTCGGATGGCTGCACTCAACGCTTGCAAGTGTCGTGCTAATGAAACAGTCGACTTTACCAATCTTTCAAGGAATAGCCATTCCCCCTCTTTCCCAACCACATACAATTCGTATTTTGCTTCTTCGAGATATTCGGATAATGATTTGATATTAGTTTTTAATTTTTCAATCATTTCTATATCCACTGGTGTAAATTGCTCACCGGCAACAAACCTTCTAACTAATATTGATATGACTTGTGAAAATATATCATAGGAGTCGTTTAAGGTTTTCTGTAATTTCTTAACGGCACTCACTGGCCAAATGAAATAACAGCATGCAACGGAGATTATACAACCACTCACAACAACCTGAAAAGTGGATTCAATTCTTGGTAGTGGTATATTATCTGAATTCATACTACCTTCTTTGACAATGCAGGCAACAATGGATATACAAGCTAGCGAGCAGGCTGTGTTAAAGGTTAGCTTGTTTACCTTTTGTTTCATAAACGATATAACACCCAATGAGATCGAACTAATAATTAGATCAATGAAATGGCTAAATTCATCTTTCCCTCCACGATAAAAGTATGCTGATATCGCTCGACATCCAAGAGATACCGTAAAGCTGTACACTATGGAAATCACCACAAACATCAAAGTTTGTGTCATGGAACCTTTTGTCCTCGAAGGATGGAAGTATACAGCGACTGTTGCCACAACATGTTTGGAATCGGTAGAGCCAAGAAACTCGTCAAAAGGAGTATAATAGACCCCTAATGAAGCCAAGAAGTAAGCCATAGAACATTTGAAAACATTTCGAAATACTTCGTTATGATAAACACGCAAAACTGGAACAACTACTCTCTGGTATAAAACCCCATCAGACAGAAATAAAGAATCTGTATCTGTTAATGTATCTTGTGAGTTTGAAAATGAAATGGAACGATGGACTCGTTCTCCTGTGTTGGCTAGAATAACTGAACTTTGTCTATCAATCACCAATCTTGGCAACGAACCATCGGACCTGATTCCGGTACTGCTAGTAAGTAATTGACTCTCATCTGTGCTATCCATAGAATGACAGGTATCGTTATAGTTATCTGATTCATCACTAGTCATAAAGACTCTTGTGTTAATATTGAATTTGAAGTGTTGCCAAAGCAAATTAAGAATTATCCCTATTTTTTCTATTTTTTTTTTCTTGCTTTAAAGTTGGTCTTTTTTGGAGCTTCGTGACGATAAAACCGTTGTATGTGCGAGCGAGTGGCTTGTTAAAATAATACGGAGTGGAAGATTACCGTTGGGACGACAACATAATCTGCGCCTCACCCAAGATAATAACAATGCCGTGGTAAAAAAAAACTACAATAGTCAATTCATCATTATTAAATAAATATATTCTTCTATATAACCCATAAAACTATTAATTATTTTGATTTTGGACATAAATATATACATACATTCTTCTTTTGGACATTCATCACCATTCACATTACGTTAATAGTACATCATTTTATTACAATTTATTATAAGCATTATTAGTATTAGTATTTGTATCATGATCCTTGCATAATAGCCTAATTCACTATCATTGGCTCACCAGTTATGCTAACAGAATCATCAATCTTCGTAACCGATAATTTCTCTGAATAAATCTTCACAAGGAACAGTTGCATTTAATCTGGAACATAGCAAAAATACTCCACTTAATTTTCTATGTAAGGAATAGGTTTCTTCCGGTGGTGGAGTTAATCTCTCGTTTAACATTAATCCAACATTGCCTCTGACTCTGTCCGAAATAGTTTGTTTTTTGAAATTAAATGGCTCACCGTTATTATCAACTGGGGAAAATGCTTCACCAAGACACATAACCGAGTCAACATGTGCTTTAACCATTTGTGGGGATTCGAGACCAGTCAAATATCCCAAATCCTTGGAAATTTCTTCAACTCTTTTACGGTCTTTTTTAACTGCAGCTCTCAAGAGTTTAACGTAGTTGTCGATAAAATGATCGCCAAAATCACGAGCAGCACCAAAATCTAATAATTCGATTTTATGGGTCTTTTCGTTATATAAGAAATTAGCCCAATTTGGATCTGTTTGCATAAATTTGAATTCTTTAATTTCCAATAAGCACAATCTCATAATGTTAGTCGCGATCCAATCTTTGGTACTTTGACCCCAATCCCCTTTAACAATTTCAATTCCTCTCATTCTTTCCATTGTTAAAACATGTTCACCACAAAGTTGGTGGAAAACTCTTGGGACCTCGAATGCATCGTCATCTTTTAAAAATTCTCTCATTCTAACTAAATTTCTTGCTTCTCTGATATAGTCACATTCCCATTTCAATTCAACTCTGGCATTGGCAATGGTTTTATCCAAAAATAAACCTGGTGGTAACAATGAAGACGCAGTTAATAACATCAAAATATTGTTTAAATCAGAATCAATCGAGTCCACCACACCAGGGTATTGAACCTTGACAACAACTGGGGTTAAATCTTCTGCAACAGCAGTATGCACTTGACCAATAGATGCAGCTGCAATAGGTACATCATCAAAAGAAGTAAATAAACGTTCACGCCAATTCAAACCCAATTCTTTAGACATCACTCTTTCCAATTGACCAGGAGGCATGTAATGGGCTGAATTCTGAACTCTTAACAAAATTTGTTGAATCTCTTTAGGTAAAATGGAAGCATCTTGAAACGAAAGCATTTGACCAAGTTTTAATGCAGCACCTCTCATCTTGGAAAACTTTCTGGCCATTCTTTCAATATTTTGTGGAGATAACACCAATGATTTCATGGTGATTGCGTCTGAGTTTCCCGATGCGTAATGCCTAAGTCCCTGGGTAGCAGCATTTAATCCAATCCCTGCGGCCAAAGAACCATAATGGAAAATACGAGCCAATCTGCTGCTTGGAACTTCACTCTGGGACATTTCAAAGGTTTTCGTTAACTTTGGTTTGATGTCTGGAACAGTGTTAGAGCTCGTGCTTTCAGTTTCCAATTCAACTTCATCGCCAGGTGAGTAGGATTTTGTGGAGTAACTACGTTTTTGAGACTGGCTTTGGAATGGATTTTCCTTTTGATTTATATTAGGGGAAACTTGGTTTCTTATAGTAGTGGAAATATTTTGCATCTCTTCATACATGGGTTGAGAATTATCACATGAGTCTTGTATGATTTTAGAGACAAAACTACTCTTGTACCATTGGTAAGCTTCATTCTGAACAATTTTAGAAGATCCCTCGAGTACTTTACCCAATGAGTTAGCTATCACGGCTAGTTCGTAAATACTTTTGCTTATCGACATTTGGGTTTTAACAAACAAGAATGAATAAAAAGGATAATGATAAACAGAAACAACAACAGAGAAAGAAATAAGCAAAAAGGCAACCACGAAAATAAGATTGGCAGGATTTGTTAGTTTTCTTATATTATTGATTTGAAGAACGTGTGAAAATTTTCTACACTATGTGCGTGGGCTTACAAACACAGGTATTATGCCAATAAGAAAAAAAAAATGCTGTGCGAAGAGACAAGGGAAAAAGAAACGTACTGAAACATCTCACCGAAATATGGAAATAGAAGGATTAACGGAACTTTTTACATACAAACTTTCTTTTTACTTCAAGACAAGAAAAAATAAAGCAACCCTAATGATAAGGCTATAAACGTTTTATATTTGATTGCTACGCCGAGAAGCAATAGCTATTCTTCGAATAAAAAGATACAAACCGACCAAACCATTCCTCTGATAAAATGATTTGACAAGATATACATAGTCTGTGCCGGTTTATTTCAATAGTGAATCCTAATAATTGGTGGATTTTATAACTTGTGGTTTGAATTTAGTCTCGGACAAATTATGTCTAAGGCGGGGTGGAGATGGTCGTGAGAACACCAAATTGATTTTGTGCAGGATATTTTAGCCACAGCAGAATTATTACTCATAGGCACACAAGCTTGTCAAACCCATATAGCAATTCAAATAGAAATCATGCAGGAACCCCTGATTATCAGTCTCCCGAAGATACAAATACACAGAGATGCTTTATTGTTGGAGTTCCGACTTAAAGGTAGCTAGAAAGATTCTATTAGATTTTGAAATCTCGGCAGCCGTTTCAATCATAAGGGTTGTTAGCTAAGATACTTGATATGCAAGCGTACACCCAGAGCCAGAATTTATAACTGTAAGATGAAAGCTGGAATGAAATGCAGCATCTTCAAATAGCTTAGTTATTTGTTAGATAAAGATACACCAACACTGAAAACCTGAAAACCAATAACGAAACACTAGTTCTAACACATGGTTTAAGAGTTATAGAGTTTATTTTGATCTTACTTGGGAGTTGTCCACAAAAAGAAATATCTCGGAGTTTATATAATTACAACTCTTTCGTTCTTCTGCAGTTCAATGATTTACTTGAACGGATATAAAATCTTTTTGAATTTGGGAATACACCTTTTTTTTGGTTGCAGAATTTGTGACTATTTAGCCGACTTCAATGAACACCGAGACACTGAAGTCGATTTGAAAACTATCTTTTTTTTTTGGACTTGTAGATATCATGTGGGACAAGTAATGGGAATTCAAGCAGTTACTCCACTTTTTGCTGATCTTCCTAAAGAGTACAAACATGGAGAGGAGAAATGAGACAGCATAAACGTTAATCAGTATTATAAAACAAGTTAAAATCTTCATGTGAAAATTAAACCAACCTTTTAACTATACAAGTCCGAAAAATATGGCTCAATTGATTTACTCCACCTTTCAAAATGCTTCCCTGTCATAGAAAACCATACTTTTTAAAATAAACATAAATAGGACGGTAAAGTCTGCTTATGAATAGTACAATTTTTTCAACATAAAAGAGTCTATTCTACATCTCACACTTTAAACTATCTATTATAAAACTGAAACATAATGTCACAAACCGTTGCTGCTCCTGGATTTCAAGCTTCTGCGTACTTTGAATACTTGGAAGAATGTTTGAAAGAACAAATGATTAGAGAGATTGCACTCGGCACAGTTAAAGCTGTTCTTGTTGTAACAATCAAAAACAAAGAAAACAAACAACAGACTTGGGTATTGGACTTTAAAGACAAAGGTAGTGTTGTTAAGGCCGAGTCCGAGCAAACACCACCAAAAGGTGACGTTCAGCTTATTTTAAAAGACGCTGATTTCATGAGATTGGCAGATGGTAAAGCTAATGGTCAGAAATTGTTTATGGCTGGAAGGTTAAAAGTTAAAGGTAACTTGTTGAAAGCAGTGTCTATCGAATCCCTTTTCAAAGACTTAGGACCAGTCCCAGCCAAGTTATAAATGGTGTGCTTTACTGTCGTATACTCCAGTACTTTAATAAAACAATGAAAAATATTTACACAATTCTTGTAGACATTACTCTCCAATTGAATTATGCATATCTGGCTTATTGTAAGGTAGTATAGACAACCACAACCCTATACAGGGCTCTCTTAATCTTTCCTCCAATGTCTGTCTACTGAGTATCATCACACCACCAGGGTAAGGTATATATATACTCTACTGGACGCCCTTGTCGTCTATTCCTAAATAGTTTTATATACTCAACTAGAAAATACAAGCTATTAACGTAGCCTAACTATTACACTTATCATGTTACGATCTTTGTGTGAAGTCCAGCTTGTTTCTTTTTTTTTGCGCCAATCTATCAAATGGGAACATGACTCAGCGACGAAAAAATATGGACCAGTTGTTAATGAATCTGTAACGAATTGCCATGATTTGATGTTGGCAAGCTCCCTCAAAAATGCAGATAATATTGTTCAAGTATCTTTTAGCGGCATGCGCATCCAACGTCTATAAGATCAACAAAGAGCCTGTTGGAAGTATCAAAAACGTTATAGAGAGTTTTTTTTGATTCAGCATAATGAAGAGGAAAAATGCAATCAAAACTTACACACTCTAGATTTCCTTACTGTAAATCTTAAGGATCTTCAATGATCTATCCCTAACTTCAATTATAGTTCACAATACGCTATGATGAGCATCTAAACTATGTCAATATCTGAAAAGGCTAATTTTTTGTTTTGTTTTAAAGCACTTTGTGATTTTAAGGATATTTTCCTTAAATATTATTTTTAGAAATAAATACAGGGACGACTGATTGGAAATAATAAAACATAAACACTGCCCATTTCAGGCACGCAAAAAAACAAAAAACCGTGCCCTTTTCTTTTTCATGTTTTCCTTTCCCGATTTTTTCTCTCTCTCTTTATTTCTTTCTCTCTAGATTTTTTTTACTGATCTCACACTATCACCACATATACACACTCACACATTATATAATCTTCAATTATAACTCATCTGGGTTCTAACAGTTTCTTTTTTTTTTCTAACTTGCTTTTTTTTAATAAAGTTTCTATAATTTCGATACACCAATTTTGTTTTCACTATTTAGTTATTGTAACGTTCTAGTTTGAAAATCCATTTCTATAAAATATGACACCCAACGGCAGTAGGAGACATTCGGCGTACATGGGGTCGCCCAGAAGCCAGCATAGTTCCACAATGGAAACAGGTTACAATCCTTACGAAGCAGTGCAGAAGAAACAGGAATTATACCAAAATAACAACGGCAATTCACCAACCGTCATCATTGAAGAAGATCCATACATCCCAAATTATAAAGAGCTGTCTCTAGCAAATAAGAAAACAAATTATAACATGAAAATTGTCGTTGTCGGTGACGGTGGGTGTGGTAAGACGTGTTTATTATTAGCATACACACAAAACAAATTTCCTTCAATCTATGTTCCCACAGTTTTTGAGAATTATGTGACGGCAGTTCAGTCGCCTAATGGTAAAACCGTGGAATTGGCTCTCTGGGATACTGCTGGCCAAGAAGAATACGATAGGTTACGACCACTAAGCTATCCTGACGTTGATATTTTATTGGTGTGTTTTGCCGTGGACAATGAAGTTAGTTTGGAGAATGTCAAGGATATGTGGTTCCCCGAAGTGAATCATTATTGTCCTGGTATTCCCATTATTTTGGTTGGTACCAAGAGTGATTTACTGTCTGATATGAATCACGATGCATCTATACGAGTAGCCAAAGAAATTGGCGCCATTGGATTGATTTTCACATCAGCCAAGACCATGTTCAATGTACGGACTGTTTTTAATTTTGCATTAAACCATTTTCAAAGAAATATGGAATTACAGGAACAATATGAAAAGACATTGGGTTCAAGAAAGAGAATAAGTAGAGTATTGGGTGGTAGTAATGGAGGCAGTGGGAACCATTCCAGACATCATTCTAGAAACTACTCCAACGTTTCGAACAACAGAAGGGGCCATTTGAAGAACACATCATACGATTCCACGGCATTGTTGGATCAACCGTTGACAGAAGACACCTATGTGAAAAATCCTTATGGGAACTTTGGCTATAAAGCAAATGTTGAAAGTCCGTATAATCAGGATGAGTTTGCATTTACAAGAGAAAGAAAGAAGAAGAAAAAGTGTGTAATATTGTAGATACCTCTTTGATTAGGTCCATAATAATATATTAAAGTTTTGCATATGACAAGAAATCGTTTTGTAGAAAGCACATAAAATCATGTCACAATTACATGGCTAGTTTACAGGTCTCTGGATTTCGAATTGGATGAAAGTATAATTATAAAACCAATTAGTGTCTGGGAATACTACATAACTGTCTACTGAGATTTCCTATAGTGAGATATCTAACTGGTCAAAGTGTAGTACTTTTGGAGTGATATTGGGTTACTTGCTGTATATATCGTCAATGTTCCGTTTATCCTTCTTATCCGAGACTAGTATAGCAATTATTATCATTAATCCTTAACAAATGAACAAGCTCCAGCTTGTCGAAAAAACACTGGGCACTTCATCATTTTGTAGTGGTAAATCTTTATATTGGTTTCCAATATTATAGATCTCGGTCATTACACATTACGGGTAACAGATACGATCGGGTATATTGATTTGCCGTGAAATCTTCTTTTAAAATTTTGATTGACAGCTTTTTTTGACAGAAATTGGTAGCTTGCTTCTACTAATACTTACACTACTCTGCTAATGTCGAGATGTTAAAACGCAAGTGCAGCCTTGTATAAGTTATAAGACTCAACAATGCATTTAAAGTGTGAACTTTAACGCGCGCCTATAATATTCTCGTTTCATTTCAAGTAGATTATGAACCCCTATTATTCAGATACAGAGGTTTTTCTTTATCTTCTACTGAACGCGCCAAAAAGAGAAGATACTGCATAAAAGGGAATTTATTTTTTCAATAATAGAATCGACTAATCAAAACCAAACAAAGGGGAAGAAAAGAACAAAAAAAAAAGGAACACTAGAAAATATAGAGCACATTCAATCGACAATTTTCAGGCACTTCGTTCACTCATTAGCCCATTCTTATTGTATAGACCAGCATAAGCCACATTCCCTTGATCTATATTACCATGCAAGAAGGAGTTCAGTTTGCAGCAGCAACTAATTTGAAATCCAGAAACAAACAGGGGAATGGTACAGCCGCTGAATCTCCATCGTTGTCTCCACAGATATCCGATCACAGCAATGATGCTGGAAACAAGTCAAATAATCATTACAAGGAGAGATTGTCCCCATTTAGATACAAATTGAGATCGCTCATATTGCCCTTGATTCGTCAAGAAACAATATATCTAGCCAAGATGCAATCATTTTTGCGGTGTTCTGTTTTTGACTTTTATTTTGCATGGACAGCAAACCTTGCCAGCCACACATTCTATGTTTTGATGTTGCCGCCACCAATATGGTTTGGAGGGAGTTATTTGACCAGGGACTTAGTGTATGTTTTGGGTCTAGGCATTTATTTAACTGGATTTTTGAAAGACTTCTTTTGTTTACCAAGACCACGATCGCCACCTTTGCATCGTATCACAATGTCATCGTACACTACACAAGAATACGGGTTTCCCTCGTCTCACCTGGCCAATGCAACAGGTGTTTCATTATTGTTGTTGATAAAGATTCTTTCACTTGAGAATGTATCTAACACTACGTACTACTCGCTAATCGTTGGGTTATCATTATATTACATTTCTTTGATATTTGGACGATTATACTGTGGAATGCACGGATTTTTGGACATCATTATCGGTGGTTTAGTAGGTCTGTTTGTGTTTTTGTTTCGACACTATTTTGGACTACAATGGGACAAGTTGTTGTTTGACAATGGTTTAGGACTTGTCGCCAGTACGGTAATTATAATTGCAGTATTTGTTCTGTTGATCCATTTTCATTCAGAACCAGTTGACGACTGTCCCTGTTTTGACGATTCAGTTGCATTTGTTGGAGTTTTAATTGGATTGGATTTAGCTCATTTGGTGGCTTATCAGACAAAGTATTTTGCAAAGATGAACTTGACCGGTAATCCTTATTTGATTCCGTTTGATGTAAATCGTGGAGTATTAAATTCAGTTTCCAGATTCTTATTAGGGGTCGCCTTGGTTGTGACGTGGAAAACCTTAGCCAAGCCAATTGTTTTTACCATTTTACCTCCTATCTACAAAGCTGTTGGTGTGTATTTACCAAGAAGAAGCTATATTTCAACTGCTCATACACAGACATCAACTCGAAAAATTAGATCAACGTCAATGTCCAATGACTCAAATATGGGAATTGGTGATATAAACAATTTCATAAAGGGAGTGACTGACCACAATAAGAAGGACGAAGTTGGACCGGAAACAGAAATTGATTATTACGAAATGCTATCCTATAGCCAGAATCAAAATAGCGACAACACGACAATTCAAACTCCACCAAAATATAACAGTGGTGTGTTCAAATATCGTTATGATGTAGAGATTGTTGGAAGATTGATTATATATGCGGGAATATCGATTACTGCGGTGTGGACTTTTGCATTTGCAAGTGACTATCTTAATTTATAGGTTAGTATAGACAGCAATTGTTTCTTATGAATAACATTAGACTCATGAATACTTTGTCTGTATGTTGTGTGGTATGATAGTGTAGAGTTTCTGGTATGTAATCTGGGTTAGCACGAATTCATGAAGAAAAAAAAAGCCTTGGGCTAAGGCGTTCGTAGATAGAGTTAAAGGACGACAAGTACTAACGAATGTTAAAGAACTTCTCCGAACGAGTCATACTTGCTTATTTTCGTTTAGGCGAGCTGTGCGATTACGACAACCAAAAGTGCAACTTCTATCGAATCAACTATGGGGAACAAAAAGAAAAAAACCTGGAATTTTAAAAAAACTGTCGCGGCAAGAATTCCCGACCGTTAGTCGATTGTTACTCAAAACCATGCCCACCAATGGAATTCAGCTTTTATATGGGAATCGAAGGTAACCTGGCATTGCCACTTTCATTTACATCAAGAACCGAAATTCACATAGAGGTCTAACTAAACTTGATTTAATGCATTTTGAGAACATTCTAAAACATGTAACAAAAGTATTTAGTATTGGGGCAGTTTCAAATTTAGTTTCTATCATTCTCCATATCCAACACTCGCTCATTATTGGACACGAAGTATTGTTTGATCTGCCTTTTTCTGAGTCTCAGCTTTTTTTTTTGTTTTCTAGCTTTCATTGGGTTTTCTTTTTCTTTTTACCATTTGATTACAACCCAAAGCTAGTCAATTATACGAAACCTACTTTCTATTGTGTTAAATTCTGATTCCTTCAGAATTAGTAAACCTTGTTTTTGATCTTATTGAATTAAGCGACATTCCGTGTCTCAGAAAGACACAAATCGACAAGGACAAAAAAAAATTACTAAGAGAAAACAGACTTTTTCCTTTTCCCAAAAAAAAAAAAAATAGTATAAAATCCCAAAAAAAAAAACAGAACATAAAATTAACTGACAACATCTGAAATCAGGATTGATATATCAAAACATACAGCTTAGCCACACATCTTCCACATCCATTTTGTAATTGACAACTAGGCACACTTATAAATTTAGTATACTCAGGGACAATTACAAATTATGGATATTTGAGAAAGAGTGCAATTCATTTTACTAAATAGTTTAGAATCGAACGATATAGCCATTGACTACATCACAAAGTCTACTAATTCTTTATATCGGGGTCAATCTCTGTGTTCATAAATTGTCACATAGAGACATATTTGGAAATTTCATTCAACAATAGTATAGTCACTGTTGTCACATATACCGCTCAACTCCGTTCCCAAAATCAAAATGAATGAAACTTACAACAGTCAAGAACCAAACAACGCCATGTTTTACAACAACAACTCGACGCCGTCCAATGATGCACAGTCCCAAAATAATAACAATTCCACAGGCAACAGCTCTGTTGTCAATGCTGCTGCTTCCATGCATGCCAATAACGGCAACCACAATAATGATAATATAAACACCAACGACAGCATTAACGAAAATAATAACAACAATAACGGTAATAATAATAGCAACAGCAGCGGTAATACCAATAACAACAACAAAAATAAAGGTAAGAATAAAAACAATAGTGGGAATAGCAACAATCACACGGTCAATGAGTTATATGGACTCATACATAATTTGCAAAGCCAGTTTGCTCATTATCAAAACACTCAGTTCAATCAATTGATGATGAAAATATCGTTTCTCCACGACTCCATGGATCATATGAAACTGCAAGTGAATGATCTAAGTCAGCAAGTGTTATTTCTTGCTAAAAATAGTGGTATGATATCAGGTACAAACAGTAACCCCAATTCTACTTTTAACAATCAATTCAAGGCTTTTGAAGTATTTACTAAACATCTCAACGAATTGAACAAAGAAATTGAAGAGATTTCAAGTAGCTCACAGGGGATGCAAAATCAACTGCAACAACAGCAACAACAGCAGCAGCAGCAGCAGCAGCAGCAGCTTCATCAACCACATCACCAGGCACAGATACCTCCACCGCCTTCGCATCCGCCACAACAGACTTTGCAATTACAATCAAACCACTCGCAGTTTCAGGGACCATCGGTACATCTCGGTGTGCCCCTGAACAGTAATGGCCCACCAGCTAGTCAATTTGATGAAGAGGTCGATAGTATCACAAGAAAAGGTCTATCATTGCGGTCACCAGCCAATTCGTCTCCAAACCCGACATCACACTATGTGTTTGATGTTGGACCGTTTGCATCGAGAAACATGAATGGTAATAATGCGAACAATTTGTATGATAAAGGACCCACCACTTCAGTAATTCGTCCTAACAAGAAACGAAGAAAACAACAGAAGAACTCCCAGGAAGATACTCCTGCCAATGAACCAGAATCGACGCTACAGCTGCAAAGAAGATTACCTGTACAGCAACAGTCAAGACAGACACTTGCACAATCTTCGTCAACATATCCAAACTCATACATTCTTCCTATGCCTCCTTTACTTAGTGATGATAAGCTAGGGCAAAATCTGGGTTCTTCTACAAATAATGACCCAACTCAATTTATGTTACAACGTGATAACGGCACTGTGATGACATCTGCATTGAGACAACCTCCAAACCATACGCGCCCGCCACCAAACCAACAAACAGCTTCAGGATTTTCCTTTGATGACGAGATTGACTCTATAGACCAGTTAGAAAACGACAAACAAAACGAGGGTAGTTCATCAGAAAGTGCTAAGCGAACTTCCAAGAAACGGAAACAATCTGAATCTGGAAAAATGACAATTTCTGTTAATCCATTAAATATACCACAATATAAACTAGAAAGAAGTCTTAAATCATTAGCAGAAATCTGGAAGGAATACGCCCATGGGTTAAACAACAAGCCTCCTTTGAAATCTTTAGAAACCAAGTATGGAACTAAATGGAGAAACGAAACAGAGTCGAGAACGTTTTTAAGAAGGAAAAAAATATATGAAGCTATTGAAATAGGGATCAGTAAAGGGTATACAGAAGATGAAGTGATTCAAGAATTAGAAATGCACAGGAGCTATAACAAAAATGGAGTCATCAAGCGGAAACCATTACTGTGGTTAAGCTCAAACATGCCTGAAAAGTTCAATTCACCAACATAAATAGTGAGTTGGCTAGTACTATTACTGCTGTATGTGGTTTTCATTTTAGTGTCGGATATTTGACTGAAGATGCGACCAGATCAACCAGCCAATGACTGAAAAAATGTAAATGCTTACTATTATTTTCGATTTGGAGTTTTTTTTTTTTTCCTGCAGTCATTTAGTGTGTATTTTTTTTTTGGCAGGCGCATCGCGCCTAGGGTACTATCATCATCAGGTAGAAAAAAAAAATTCACCCACACCCAGTCAAGAGTTTTATGTTTTTATAATACACTCTTGTCACTTGTATAGATGTTAATTCAAATTTTGTATTATTAAATTACATCCCATTAAATAATTAAATAATATCAGTGTATTTTTTTTTTTTTGTTCAAAGAAAAAGAGTAGTAGAAAAAAATGGTGGCAGAAGTGTTAGAAGATAAAAAAAGACCAATCGAAGACCAATGTGATGGAAATAGCTCCAAACGTCCAAGACGAGGCAGGAGATCCAGATTAAGAAGATACAAAAACAAAGACATTGATGAAACTTCTCCCTTGGGTGTTTTGCAGTTAGAAATTAAAGAATTATTGGAGAAACATAACTTAACCAAAGAGGATGTGATGAACGATATGTCTGCTATTCTCAATGACCCTGAACTTCTTGAAAAATACAACAATAGAATTATTTCGGACGTGAAAGTATTAGCATTAACATCTAATGGAGACTCGCTTGCTATAATCCCTCTGGTAGATCCAGAAAGAAAACAAGTTGTCCTCATACCATTTGCTTTACCAAATGACGTTGTCACAATCAAAGTCCATAAAAGTCACCCCATGTATGTGGAAGCAGATCTACTTTCGATTGAAAAATCTACTTCTATGAGAAACAATGAACTTATAAATTGTCGTTATTTTGGTAAATGTTCAGGGTGTCAATTCCAAAATATCGAGTATCAACAACAATTAGCAATTAAAAAGCAAACTATCATTAATGCCTATGATTATTTTGCTCCGAAATTGGTGTCACAGAAGTTATTACCTGAAGTTTTACCTACACAAGAATCACCTTTAACTTATAACTACCGTACCAAATTGACACCTCATTTTTATATACCTAATAAGAAGACAGGTAAAGATTTGCCGTGCCCACCAAATTTGGGAATTGCATCCAAAGGTAGACCTACTTGGAGAAAATCTGATTTTGGTCCTGAAGGAACCAACATTGATATTGAAGAATGTAATATCGGAACAAAAATAATTAATCAAGGGTTAGCAAATGAACGTAGAAGATTTAATACTGAATACGTTAAATATTCCAAAGGTGCTACATTTTTGTTGAGAGAAGATACAAAGGTATTACAAGAAGACACCGTTATTGGTCCAGGATCAGTTGATGAAAATGGTCAGGTATCAAAAATAGAAGTTGAACTTGAGGATAATACGAAATTGGTCAAGACTTGTGTGACCCAAACAAGACAGATTGTTCAAGAGTATATTAATGGGTACATTTTTGAATTCTCTGCAGGTGAATTTTTCCAAAATAACAATTCGATTTTGCCTATTGTCATAGATTATGTGCGATCCAATTTATCGCTTTCTGAAGATCAACCAAACTATTTAGTTGATGCTTACTGTGGGTCGGGCTTATTTTCAATCACCTGTTCATCAAATGTATCCAAAGTGATTGGTGTCGAAATTTCGGCAGATTCCATCAGATTTGCTAAACGTAACGCTGAAAAAAACAATATCAAGAATGCTAATTTCATTGTTGGTAAAGCTGAGGAGATTTTTGCTAGTATCGATACTCCAAATAATCAAACATCAGTGATATTGGATCCACCAAGAAAAGGTTGTGATGATGTATTTTTGAATCAATTATCAGACTATAACCCAGCAAAAATTGTCTATATCAGCTGTAACGTTCATTCACAAGCTAGAGATATCGAGTGGTTTATCAACAGCACTGTTAATGGTAATCAGTATTACGTAGAAAGTATCAAAGGGTTTGATTTTTTCCCACAAACCCATCACGTTGAGACTGTTGCAGTATTGTCATTGAAAGAAAATAAATAATATACATTGATTTTAATAGTATACTATGGATGTTGTTAATAAATTTAGTAGTTTCTGAGTTCTTTCTTGTTAGTTGCAAAAAAAAGTAGAGTCAAAAGTAGGAATAGGGCTATAGCCCTAATGTGCGTGTCCATTAACTCAAATATGAAAATGGTAACTGCACATAGCTCTTTTTTTTTTCCTTCCACTTAGTATGCCAACTCTTCTATAGTGAGCGTGAAAAAAAAAGAATCAACACAGAAAAAAATTCATAGGTGTTTTCAATACATTTGATATTATTACCAATCTACATACAATTAAAGCAAGATGGAAAACGATAAAGGTCAATTAGTATGTAAATCAATATTGTCACACTGTGTGAGAAGAGAGTGTTCATGTGAACCAGGGCAGCAAATTTAAATAAAGTGTTCAGCATGTATCAATATCATCAGAAATCATCAACTATTTTTAAAAAAAGTTCATTTCAAAATCGTCAAGAGTCCTAGGATAAAATTTATAATGGATATATGATAAAATACCAAGAAAGGATATGTTTATTTGATTATCGAAATTTAACTACGACAACAGTTCAAGAAATTAAGGATTAATATATTTTCGTGAAAAGAAAACTTCAAAGGCGTAACATAAGACACTTATCCCAGACTTACACAGGGTGGAAGTTTAAAACCCTCGTGAAGGAATTAAGTTACTAACATCTCTTTGTTTAGGTTGAATTATACGTCCCAAGAAAATGTTCTGCTACCAACAGAATTATTAAAGCCAAAGATCACGCTTCTGTTCAAATCTCAATTGCTAAAGTTGATGAAGACGGTAGAGCTATTGCTGGTGAAAACATCACTTACGCTTTAAGTGGTTACGTTAGAGGTAGAGGTGAAGCTGATGACTCATTAAACAGATTGGCTCAACAAGACGGTTTATTGAAGAACGTCTGGTCTTACTCTCGTTAAGAGAATAGAAGAATAGACAAAATTGATAATTGGGTATTTTAAGAAATTACTTTTTTTATATTGCAAATTAATTTTAATCTTTCTTCTGTGTATATTTAATGTCTTAACATAATAAAAAAAAAGAATAGAAATGGTTTTCAAACGAGTTGGCATTTACAAAAGTACAATCAAACATCTCTTGTGGTTTAAGTACTCTATGGTGTAAACAAGTCTGGTTTGAGTGGGTAGTTCACCATTTTGATTTACGAGAACCTTTCCTTGAAAGGTAATACGATAATATGGCTGTAGTTAAACAAATACCTTCTTAACTTGAACACTGTACTATTTGTAGAGCATTTGATCCCATTCATTTGTCTAGTCTAGAGCTTTTTATCATTAACACCAATACTACTGGTGCTGGTTGTGCTCAAATTAGTGTAGATACGAGACCAATAGAGAAAGTGTGTGTGCAATAATGTATGAGTCTGTGCGTAAAAGTAGGTTTCTGTAATTTGCCAAATGATGAAAAAAAATAGTTCAAGTTTGTGTAACTATGCGCTTTTTTTAGCTTTGTTTTTGTTTGGTGTGGTTTGGTAGTCATCTGACTGTAACTCCGGTTCTCTCCATTATCAGCTTGTAATATCGATAGCATACAAAAAACCTGGCACTATTCGGTATAGCAATATATACAGATTAAAATTCTTTAATATGGTGCAAGCATACAATATGTATGCAAGTTTTAATAATAATAATTTAGCTTTTATTATTATTTTTCAACAATTTTTGAATTTTCCAGGCGTTGTCATCATGGAAATTGAATGTATCCGGAATTGACCTAAAAGTCTTATTATCACTTTGATAGAGGTAATCAATGGGGTTTATACATGGTAGAAGATGATCTACAATCTCTGATTTAACAAAAGTCAAATCAGTGTTGCAAAGAGCGATCTAACTTAAATACCGAAATACGCTCCCACTGCAGCTTATATCCCTTCATAAAACAATTAAATTGTGTTTTGGTACAAAATTCTTGGTGTGTTTTCTATCATCTGCAGATTTCAAGCCCAATCTTTTTGAGATGTGTTGTTATATTATTATATTAGCTTTTTTGTTTATTTTTTTTTGTTGAGCTTTTACTAAAAAGTATAATCTTGTCTTGAGTTGGTTAATTTGTAAAATTAGCGTAAGATTCTTTATTACACAAACATGAGCTAATTTTCGAAAGAATGCACAGGTGATAATAGATTGAGGGGGTGTTGCTGGTGATAATTTGATGGTGGTAAGATGGCGCGACAGTGCGACATGGGTGTTTCGGAGTAAGATTTATATTCATCCAAGAAGAGGCTAACAAAGGTTTAGCAACAACAGAACATCGACTTGAAACTAGTTTGGCTAGGAAATTATTAAATTTGGCCCTTCCTCTGCCTCCACTTTGCTCCATCTTCCTATTTTATTCCTCTCTCTCTTTCCCCCCTCCTTTAGTTGCCTCGATTAATTATTGTTTTCCTTTGTCCTACTTTGGTTTTTGTAACTTTATTTTTTTTTTCTTCTTCCTTTCCAGTTTCCAATTAAATTAGCCATTAATATCCATCCCTCGAGCAAGTTCTTCAGGGCACTTTCCGAAAATTCAAACACATATTTTGACTCATTTTCCTTGACTTTTTCTTTCTCTTGGTGGTTGTTTTTCTTTTCACTGTTGTTACTGTTATTCAGTTCATTACTGTTTCATTTCTCCCCTGTCGTTGTTTCTTTTTTTTTTTGTTATCTATCTATCATTAGCAATTGCTACACTTCCTTTGTTTTGATTAGAATCCTTTTGTTTGATTTTTGTATCTAATTTCAATAGCACACTTTTGCAAAATATCCATTTATCCCACAGTTTTCCAGAAAAAAATACACACACATATCTATACAATAAGTATCTCCGATGACTAACGCTGTTTTCACTTTATTGTACAATCCCGACTATCTTGCTGGAGCATTAGTATTGGGTTCAGTGTTGAAGAAATTGGTGTTACGATCGGACCAAAAATATCCGGATTTGAAATTTGGTATTCTAATTGATAAGTCCAAGTTTACCTCCTACCAACTACAATTGTTATCTAGATATTACGATGATTTAATTGATGTGTCCCCCTTAAAGTCTACTATTGTTGAAAAATTGACTTATGATTTGAAGAGACCGGAATTGGACAAGACGTTTACCAAGGTTGAACTATGGTCTTTGATTCAGTATGAAAAAATTTTATATTTGGATTCGGACACTTTACCGATAATTCCAGATGCAGCTAATGGCGGCACTGTTTTGGACTTGTTGGCATTGGATTTTCCCAAGTTCAAAATTTTGGCAGCACCGGATAGCGGGTTTCCTGATATTTTCAATTCGGGTGTATTTGCCTTGAGACCTAATTTGGATGACTATACAAATCTAGCAGCATTGGTGCAAGAGTCAGTTATAAACCCTAATGTATCTTTTGATGGTGCTGATCAAGGTTTATTAAATCAATATTTCAATGCCCAACCTGATTGGGTTCAAGCTTTATTGACGAAACATGATGCTACAGTTGATTTGGAAACTGTTAGTTATACCCAAGACTCTAATTGGATCAAGATACCATTTTTGTATAATGTGACTCCATCTGCCGAATACCAGTATTTGCCTGCATTGAAACACTTTCAAAACCCACCAGGACAACCGCTGCTTTTAGAAAACCCACAAGCAGAAGCCGAATTAGTTGATCAAGGAGCAGAACAGCCAAAACATGATAAAGAATTGTGGGAGAGTACGTTTGACACTATAGGACGCTATCACTCTACTGCCTTGCTGTATATCAACTATAAGACCACTCAAGTCAAGGTAGTTCATTTTATTGGAAAATATAAGCCTTGGAGACTGAGTTCAAATGTGTCAGGGGTGCATAGAGATTGGTGGAAAGCTTGGATTGAAGAGTTTGGTGAAAAATCGTTATTTGATGTGGTATATGGGGAGAAATCTTTAGAAAAAGAGCCACAAACTGACTATACACCAGAGCCATCTAGACAAGAGTATCCCAAAGAAGAACCAACTGAGATTTGCGAAGTAAAAGCTGAACCGGCTCCAGAACCACCACTTGATACCTCTGATCCACACGTGTTACTTGATCCAGCAAATTATCAACGCTTTGAGGACCGAATTCAACCTAGCATCGATGCCATGTGGGATCCCACAAAGGAACCACCACCAAAACGAGAAGATGTAAAAGAAGAAGAAACACACGATTTTCTTGAAAAAGTTCCTAAATCGTTTGCCAAAGAATGGGACAGCTCAACTCATTACCACCATCCACCTGAAGAACACGAAGGCGTTCATGATACTCAACACCATATTGAACCCTATCATCAAGAGGAGATCCAAAAAAATGATCAATATAATTTGGAAAAGGATGTCCAACCACCTAACAATGAATTGCACATATCGCCATTTGAACACCAAGAACATGACCATGCACCTGAGCATACTCCTCTGAATATACCACCCGAAAGACCTGAATTGTATGGCCATAAATTTGTTGAGCCTGAAAGAGTATTCGATACCGCTGATGATTACTTCCCAACTCACATTTTACAAGAGGTGGAAAAAATAAATATTTCCAACAAACCAGATACTGAAGCAGAAGTTGAGCCAACTAGTGCTTCTGAATTAGCTACTGATGTCACTGCTTTCAATTTAATGAACGACAAGCTTTCAAAAGAAGGGGCCATCGAGGAGTCTGCTTTTGAAGAGATTTACACAGAAGATAATGAGGAAATAGATGGAGAGATTTCTGAGGATGATATTTTGGAGGAAGAGGAAGAAGAAGTGGTACCAAAATTGTTCCCCTGGGAATTTAGAGAAAGTGGTAAAGTGGTTGCTGAAAGAGTGTTTGATTAAAATTCATAAGAATCAATAGTATATGAAAGAAAATATCAGAAAAGATTTCCGTAGTAATTACCTTAATATTGCATTTTGCATTACAGCGTTGCCTTGTCTTGTCTTACCTTGTTTTTGGTTACGTTGTTTTTTATATTCATTATCATTTTCGTTTCCGTTTTTTTGATTAATCGTTAATTTCAGCTAGTTCAGTCACCTGAAATTCATTATTCAGTATGTCACTGTTTTTATATGGTCATTCCTCAAAAGAAAATAGCTAGCTTTATGTCATGACCCATGCTGATGTGTCAAGATCATTTTGTTTGTTTTGTTTATATGTCTGTGCACTTTCACTCTACGAACTATACTTTATTTAGTTTTCTATTCGAAAGAAGAAAGTTTAAAGATCATCTTTATTTTTTAATAAATAACTTTTTGTTATTACTAATACATTATAAACCGGTATTAGAATGTAAAATTGCCACTGTCTAGGAATAAAGAATAATTTGATCATTCATATTTGCAGCAATGTTTCTGTAGGCCGAGAACTTCAACTAAGGAGATCATTGGTTTTTTCGTTTTTTTGGTGATCTCCCTTCGTCGTTGCTAAATCAACCATCAAGTCGTGCGCTGCTCCTCAAAATACCACTAAATTGAAAAATTTTCTTTGCCAGTAATGATATTTTTTTTTCCCTTACAATGTCTCATCTACTCATATTTTCACTAAACTACACTTTTATTAAAGTAAAGGAAAAAAAAAAATTTTCTCCTTTCATTTCTTCCTTTTTTCATTTTGTCTTGATCTTATATTAACAACAAACACCTAATCATGGCATCCGAAGGTATTACTGAAATCGACTCTGGTTTAATTGAAACCAATTACGATAACGTCGTTTACAAGTTCGACGATTTAAACTTGAAACCAAATATTGTTAGAGGTATTTTTGGTTACGGGTATGAAACTCCATCCGCTATTCAACAAAGAGCCATCTTGCCAATCACTGAAGGTAGAGATGTTTTGGCTCAAGCTCAATCCGGTACTGGTAAAACCGCTACCTTTACCATTTCTGCATTACAAAGAATCAATGAAAATGAAAAAGCCACTCAAGCTTTAATCTTGGCTCCAACCAGAGAATTGGCTTTGCAAATCAAGAATGTTATCACTGCTATTGGTTTGTACTTGAAGGTTACTGTCCATGCTTCTATTGGTGGTACCTCAATGAGTGACGATATTGAAGCTTTCAGATCTGGTGTTCAAATTGTCGTTGGTACTCCAGGTAGAGTCTTAGACATGATTGAAAGAAGATATTTCAAAACCGATAAAGTCAAGATGTTCATTTTGGATGAAGCTGATGAAATGTTATCAAGTGGATTTAAAGAACAAATTTACAACATTTTCAGATTATTACCAGAAACCACCCAAATTGTCTTATTATCTGCCACCATGCCACAAGACGTTTTGGAAGTCACCACCAAATTCATGAACAACCCAGTCAGAATCTTAGTCAAAAAAGATGAATTGACTTTGGAAGGTATCAAACAATTCTATATTAATGTTGAATTAGAAGATTACAAATTCGATTGTTTGTGTGATTTGTACGATTCTATTTCTGTCACCCAAGCCGTCATTTTCTGTAACACTAGATCCAAGGTTGAATTTTTAACCAACAAATTGAGAGAACAACACTTTACTGTCTCTGCCATCCACGCTGATTTGCCACAAGCCGAAAGAGACACCATTATGAAAGAATTCAGATCTGGTTCTTCAAGAATCTTGATCTCTACTGATTTGTTAGCTAGAGGTATTGATGTCCAACAAGTTTCTTTAGTTATCAACTACGATTTGCCAGCCAACAAGGAAAACTACATTCATAGAATTGGTAGAGGTGGTCGTTTCGGTAGAAAGGGGGTTGCCATCAACTTTGTCACTGACAGAGATGTTGGTATGATGAGAGAAATTGAAAAATTCTACTCTACTCAAATCGAAGAAATGCCAGCTGATATTGGTGCTTTATTTGCTTAGAGAAGTTATGTAACTTTCTTCTTTTTTTAATTTGTATTCTTCATCTTTTGACTGTGTCGTGGTTCTTTTTTGCGTATAAATGTATATGTAGTTTCTTCATTTTGATTTCACTATTTATGTGAATAATTTGTTTTTAATGACTTCTATAGGTTTTCAAAGGGAAGAAAAGTATTAAAATTTAAATAAACATAAGGAAAATAAAAAAACAAGATAAATGTAGAACGATTTAGTGTATAGAGAGTTGTATTATCTGTAAGTTTTTTTTTGGCTCTATATTTTTGACCAATTTTGTTGATAAATGTTGGAAACAACCACAAAAAAATACTACCCACTCCTAATAAAAAAACCAATGGCAAATTCCACACACAACGACAATCTAGTACATCAATATAAAAATGACAACTAGATTTAATCTACCGGGGACATTTCCTATTGATGATGAAATACCGTCTGCACCAGCAAACACCACCTATTCAACAGTTTCAAGCACAGCAACTGAACTCATAGAATCACAACAAAACTTCCAATTCAACAATAATCAACTAATACACAACAAGACAAAATATCAATTTGATATTCTAACACAAATTGACGCTTTAGTTTATATTATAATTTTTTATCAATTTGTAAAATTTTGCCATTCTGCTTGTTTGATCCCCTTGGTACTTCATTTGGTATTGCAAATATTATTGAATTCAAAGATTGTGACACAGAATAGCCAAGTGCCCAATTTGTTATCATTTTTATCAAACGAAGATAATCAAGATACCAGAGAAAGAATATATGAAACTTTCATACATAAATACTGTTACTTGTTGTATATAAAGACTATTCTTGTGATTTTGTATCATACATTATTTGTTGCAACATGGGTGATGTATTTAGTCGATACTCAACAATTACAGAAACTAAATCATGGAACTTGGTGGTTTATTTCATTCATTGGTGAAGAAACTCCTGTAATTGATAAATCTACCCCATATTGGTTGAAATTGTTCGAGTTGGGATTGTTTCAATTGATCTTCACTGATGTATTGATTTTGTTTCTACAATTGGCATTGTACCAATGCATTTATAAGCAAAGTGATGCATTTCACTTGGATCGACGTTTAAATGAGAAAGAGGTGTACATAATAAGAACCAATGCCGACAGTACAAGTGGTATAGATGACCAGAGTGTGGTAACTGATGCCGATGGAGTTCCCACAGTTTTGAAAATACGACTATTTGAATGTTTCAAATCTGATGCTTATGCGTATTGATAATACAAGGTTTGGTTAATTGAAAGAGGCGAGGTAACAGACTAGTTTTGGACTGACTCTTCATGGAAAAAGAGGTGCATGTATTTTACAGATTTCATAGTTGAATGTAGAATTCTTTACTAAGTACTTTAAGATTCATGTGAGTTTGCCATGTAGTTACGATCCAACAGGCTGTGGCTGATTTCAGTTACTATATGTTTATAATACAATAGGGCTTTGCTCTATTTCAGACGCGTCTACAAATTCTACTACAGAAACACGAAAAAAACCAACCAACTGGAAAAGAAAAAAGAATGAAAAAAAATTTAGATCTTCATTAATACCTATTCGTTTTCTTTCTTTCTTTCAACATTATACCTAATAAACAATTACTCAACTATGACTTCAGAAGACCAATCCCTTAAGAAACAAAAATTAGAATCAACCCAATCTTTAAAAGTGTACTTACGTTCACCAAAGGGTAAAGTACCAACCAAAGGATCAGCACTTGCTGCTGGCTATGATTTATATTCCGCTGAAGCAGCCACTATTCCAGCTCATGGCCAAGGATTAGTTTCTACCGACATTTCCATAATTGTCCCAATAGGTACTTATGGTCGTGTTGCTCCACGTTCAGGATTGGCCGTGAAACATGGTATTTCAACTGGTGCTGGCGTCATTGATGCTGATTATCGTGGTGAAGTGAAAGTAGTCTTATTTAACCATAGTGAAAAAGATTTCGAAATTAAAGAAGGTGATAGAATTGCTCAATTGGTATTGGAACAAATCGTCAATGCTGATATCAAAGAAATTTCACTTGAAGAATTAGATAATACTGAACGTGGTGAAGGTGGTTTTGGATCTACTGGTAAGAACTAGGACTAGTACTAAATAAAATAAATAATAAATGAATATAAATATATGTGTATATATAAAATCGTATTCTCTATAAACAGATAAAAGTTTTGATGAGTATTTTTTTTGTTTTTGTTTATTGGCTTGGTTTGGTTTCGTTTCTAAAATCTTACAACATCGTGTCAAATCATAATTCTAGTTCATCTTTTTTAAACCTTAACTTCTTCCTTCTTAGTTGGTTCTTTGGATGTCGATACTTTATCTTGGTTGGATTCCTTGGTACTTGACAGTTCTTCTTTCTTTTGTGTTTCATTGCCATTTTTACCTTCTACAGGATCATCAGCCTCAATTTTTATTCCCTCACTTGCAGTCTCTTCATAATCATCTAATTTGATCTTATCTTTAACTTTAGTAACAGTGTCCTTTTCTCTTTCATTTTCTTCTTCAATCATTTCTTCTTGTTCTTTCAAAATGTTCAATTTCAATTTAGAGTCGTCAGATAATTCCAATTTGGCAACATTATACACTTCGTCAGGAATAGAGGACAACACAGCCAATAATGCATCGTAATATGACTCAATGGAATTCCCTTTATCTCCATACGTGTATGCACTAGACAAAATTAACAAGGTACTTGGGATTTTCTGTCTCAAACGTAAGTCCAACCATGTTTCCAAATCATCTCTCAATCTAGCAGGAGACTTATCACTTGTTTTGATACCACGCTGCAGACATGCCAATTGCAATTCAAGTATAGACAAACTGTCGACCCCTTCGTAATCAATAACCTTATCGTCTTTGATAATGTTCAACAAACGATGTCTAATTTGGTATCTTAAAATCGAATCAGTACCAAAAGGTCTCAAGTTCATATAATTACACATGGCAACCAATTGAGGACGAGACAAGTTATCCAAAACTTGATCGTTCTTAAATAATCTTGCAACTTGAATCAATTGCTGACGATCTGGGTTCTTACCCATGGAAATACAGTGGAAAAATTGCACAAAATTTTCTCTTTCTTGGTCAGTGATTTTTTTCAGTAATTTCAAACCGCCACTCTCAGCCATAGTATTTTTAATAAACTCAGAAGCAGCCTTTCTGGTTTTCTTCAATTTAGCCAATTTCTTCTGTCTGTCAACAGTAGACTCATACGTTGAAGGCAACAAGTTTGGAAATATCTTCAAGGCAATAGGCAACAATAATTCTGCAAATGGTATAATAACAAACATGGCGAATGGGACTAATCTGACAACATCAACAATTGTTCTTTGCAACTGATTCGATTCTCTACGTGATAATTCATAACCTGCCATCAATTTGAGCAATAACTTAGTTGACACTTTGACTTCATATCCCAACAATTTTGTACCGTCCCAATAATGCTTTGCCTCATGCTTGACTTTTTCCCAAATAGATTTTTTTGGTTCCTCTGCTGTCTTGTGTACTAATTCAGTAGCTGGTGATTTTTCTAGCGTCTCTAATGCTTTTTCCTTTATTTGTTCAGGCAGCAGTAATGACTTCTGCGGTTTGCTTGAGTTGTGTCTTATGAACGATTTCACCAACGGGAAATTGATTGTGTTGGCATTGAGATTGTTGTGTAAACTTGGCTGCAAGGGATATCTTATAGAACTGGTCAATGACGATTTGATAGCCAACGTTCTAGCATGCTTGTAGAATATTTGTTTGGAATTGCATGTCTGACCAATAATAGTGTTTCTAATTAGAAAGTTCATGATTATTGGTTGCTGCTAAAAGGGCCAAAGGCAAAGTGGGAAAAAGAAAAGAAAAAAAATAAATGGTCTTTATATGTAATTTCCTGAAAATTTTTCCTTTAAAAAAAAATTCCAACTAATTGAACAAATGGGGAACCTGTTGAATGTAAGAATAATAATTTTTAATTATTTTTTTTCCAAAACCAATACTGAATAGATTATTAACAAGTATCTGTATAAGTATGTTTTTCCAAAAAGAATAGTTGTAATGAAAGTAAGGAGAAATTTAAATATAATAGAAAAGAAAAAATAAAAAAAGTAATCAAGTGGAGCTCAGGAGAAGGAGGGCAAGTAATAAGCAAAAATTCACAAATTTATTAAACCTGTGAAGATGATGATTGAACAATAAAGTACATGAGAGAACTAAAATGATATTTTGGTGTAACAGAAATGAAATGAAAACTTTCAACGGAAAAAAAAACAAAAAGAAAAACTTGCTTGAGGCACTGGCAGACTTACAAATTTTAACTATGAGAGGTTTTATTTTTGTCGTTGAAACTATGGACGGACGACATTTGTCGCAGCAAGCGCCACTACCACCAGCACCACCCGCTGCGGGTTGTAAAAATGGGAACAATCCACATCTGCAAAAGCTAATTCCGTGGAAACACGCCATCAATGGGGTTTAACCGGGATATACGGCATGAGAGTTATACAAAAGAAACACATTATTTAAGTTTCTTATATCTTTAACCTACTTTGTCTATTCATCATCTATTTGATTTATCTTTCCTTGCTCTTTACTTTCGCCATTGACACCGACAATGACTATTTTCTCAATAACCGTGTGATAATCTTCGTCTTCACCATCAACGAAAATAGTCAAATTTTGAACATTCTGGAACCTAACAAATTTGAATTTAATATTCAACCATTGCTCTTCATCGTTAGTGGATACTTTTTCAATATGTGGAGCACTTGTATCAGCACTAGCTTCATCAAAAGATAAGATGGATTGAGTGTTGCACCACACTTTAATTAAATTAGGTGGTTGAATTTCATCCGAGTCGTCACTGTCGACATCCAATGCACTTTCGTCAACTTCTTTGTACGTTTTAGTAGATTTCACTTTTACCAAAATCGAATAAATTTTGGAAATGTTCAAGAAGGGAATATAAAAAAGCAATTGAGAATCTGAATCTGATATAACTGCGGATTTATCTGTATTATCCAAGCTTACAACATGCTTTGTTTTCGAGTCTTTGTACAATGGTAAACAGTTTAAAACTTCGTATCCACTATAATCTATAGTGGCATTCAATATTTCAAAGTTTTTAGGAATCAATGGTTTTATATCTTTTAGACTACTATTTTGAGTAATCAAATCTTCACTAGCCGTACCATTGCCTCTTCTCTTTTGTCCATTTGCTTTAGTGTTAAACTCTTGCAACTTCGTAATCAATGCTTGAGGATTGGCACCTTGGATACGGTCAACTTCTTTCCCTGTTTCGAGAAACACAAATGTAGGAACAGATGTAATGTTGTATTTCGATGCTAACTCACGTTGACTATCTAAATCAATTCTCACAATTTCAACATTTTGAAATTGTCCGTAAGCTTGATCAATTACAGGTTTGATTGCTTGACAAGGACCACACCAAGAGGCAGTGAAATTCAATACGAGATGGGTATTGTTTTTCAAATAACCTTCAAAATCTTTAGATGACTTAACAAATTTAATTGACATCTCTGATTAATGAACAAACAAGGATTAGGGGGTTACCGTGAACAAAGTTTTATCTCGGGTCTGTCGTTCGTTTATAAATTTTTTTTTCTTTCGCCCTCATAGTTTCATCTTCTTCTCACTACTAGGCGATAATATAAGATACACAAAACGGCCGTCTCTGAAAATTTGTTTGCAGAATTATTGTACCTAACAATGCGCCAAGTTGTGGGTAGTATTGTCACCAACAAATAGTTTATTACTCAACAACATTAATCTATTACACCAACATTTACAAGAGCTTTTCAAATGTTAAAAACTTGAATGTGCAACAGTGATTAAGATAATTTTTTTTAATACTTCCAATTTTTCTAGAATAGAACAAAAGAAGATAGATAAAAGTTCCCAATATTTCGTTACACCAGACAGCATAAACGTTTACTATTATTTGATCCAATTAGTTTTCATTAGGCACGAGGCTTTGTCATATTATCTACTTAGATGTCGAGGAACGTTTCATTGCCTAGCACCACTGAATCAACTAAAAACAAACGAGTGGTATCATCACAATTACGATTAGCTCAACTTGAAAGTACTGAGGCAAATAATATAACATCATCGTCGTCTCCCACCAAATCAGAATCAGAACTGCCCAAATCAAAGATCCCTAAAACCAAAGCAATCAATAGAAATAGCGGTGGCGAAAGAAAACACAAATCGTTTAATGATTTCAATTTAGATTTTAGCAACACATTTAACTTGACAGGTGAAGAAACACCCTCGTATATACCACGAGTGCCTACCCGACAACGAGAAAGTTCAAAAGACTTTACAAAAACACAAATTTCAAAAGAAGAATTGAAAAAAGCTGGCGAGTTGACGTCTATTTTTCTAGATACACGGAAACTACTAAATGCTGAATACAATGTTATTGATCAGAAAACCGACATATCAGGCAAGACAGGTGATGGGAGCATTGCATCAAAAATAAAGATTTCGCGTGGGACCCTAATCAGAGCAGAGAAAGTCAAAACCACCCTTGCAGTCAAGTATTTATACATCCAAAGAATTTACGAGTGGGCCGAGAATCATCAAGATAATAATGAACATCCAGGAGTTGAGGGGGTTTACAATCCACTACAAATTCTAAGAAATCGAAAATTGAGAAATAAATACAATGAACATCCACAAGCAATAATATCCATGCAAACCATTCCCTTGGCATGTAACGTGTTTAGTAAACATAATGCACATCACAAACATGAAAACAGTGCTATACCTGGTCACAGAAAGAAACATTGGAAAATGATGTGGGCCATTGATTTGAATGAGTTTGTGGGAGATTCTCGCTGGCGAGTGAACTATTGGCATGAACTCAGAGATGCAAAGGGGAATTTGTGGTTCCCAAACCATGTTCAGACGCCTGAATATTCTGAAAAAGATAAAAGCAAATTATTTGTGTTAAGGAATCATAAGCATCATGGAAAGCATGGTGAAATTGAAGTCTCACACAAGACAACAGAAAACGAAGAAGACCAGGACGAAGAAGAAGAATCAGGTATTGATATTGCCATTGAATCCAGAAATCACAATGGGGTACCTTCCAATGAAGGCTCGAGTTCAGATAGTGATTTTCATAAATTTCGTATTACACGTTCGAAATCACCTCATAAAAGAAAGATTAGAAACAAAATGAAAAAGTTTTATATTGGTGGACCTGGGTCTACTGGTAATGGGAATGCAGGCGATTCTTCCAGCTCATCTAATGTGGCAAATGAGATTGTTCCGACAGATACAACAAGGAGTGGGACAGTAGCAGACCCCTTGGCAAGGCAAATGTTCAAAAAACTTCCACCACTCACGCCAGAAGACGATGAGCTTGATTTACCAGCATCAGAAGTTTCATTGCCAAAAATTAATATTGAACCAACTAGTCCTGCTCCAAACATAAAAGGTACATTTTTTGACGATGAAGACAAGGATGATATCAAACCTTCCATTAAAGAAGTTGAGTTTTTACCCTTTGAGAAAAGAGAAAGCACGAGCTCACATTCACACAATCGTTCTAGCTCTGACCCTGATGGAGTAATTCTTGAAGAAGAAGATACTGATAACGAAACAACCAATCGTGACAAAATAGAAGAAATAGATCAAGTCAAATGTGCTGTGATTTTCGATGAACGGGAAATGGAATTTCAAAACATAGTTGCAAACTTGGAATATTTCCATCAATTCATGAACTTGCGAACCAACTATTTAACAATGACATATCCTCGGTATTTGGAACGTGTAGATGGGAAAGTTCAACATATTACAAAAAAGTCGGTGTACGAGATTTTATTATGCATGTCGCAAATCAATGATGAACATTTACCTGCTTATGAACAATTGTATCTTGGATTTATGGAAGAGATAAAATCAGTCATTCATATGGTGAATGATGTATATTCGGTCAAGATTGATACGTTATTAAGTTCTAGTGATAGATCTATCTCAGAAATTAATGCTTCTTTGTCTCTTGATTTGAGAAAAATTACCGAGAAACTAGATCAATTGGATTTCTCATTGAATAAGAATATCTTTAAGAAGGCTATACTGAAAAGAAAAGGTGAACATTCTCACAATGTTGGTTTGATTTACAAGATTTTGTATTCGTGTCTTGAGAACATTATTGTTGTTTTGTTGAGAGTAATATGGATTGTGGTGAACATTTATAAATTTTTGAGATATATTGTGAAATTGATTTTCAGAATACTAAAGTTTATAGTTTGGTAGTTGTGTGTGTGTGTGTATGTTGGTGTTGTTAATTAAAAAATGATAATATTTTGCAATCTCGATAATTGATCTGGGTGGGACAAATTCTTGAACACCCTCAAAACGAAAAACTCTAACCAAGAAAAAAAAAGGAATACTTTCTCTGATTTCCACCCATAAACAATCTTACCAACACAGCATTTAGCCAACGTTATACATCCACAATATGCAACCCAAGTCAATATCATTGTTACAAAAAATTGATTCTATAATTGAGACAATAATAGTAAAATTTACCAATATATTTGAGAACCTACAAGATGCAAATAAAACCACTGAGATATTATCGATGGAAAGTTTGGCTATGGAAAATAATTGTATTCAAATTATCCGATTATGTCAAGATTTAATTAGTATTTCACGTAATATTAAAGAAATTTGGGTATTAAATAGCATCAAAGTGACACAAGAGAAATTTGAATGGAAACAAGAGGAAATAGATACCATGTTTACACAATTTAATTTGTTAACTGATAAAATCGCTGAATTTGAAACTGACATGAACAAAGAATAACTAAATTAAGAATTACAACATTTATCGAAATGAAAAATACGACGAGTAATAATAACAATAATAATTATACATTTCATAAACTACGTTTCAAATTTTGGGTTTTTGCCTACGTATAGTACATAAGATTACATCGTGGTGAGAGGAAATGGGGGAGGGTGTGCCCAAGTGATAATTGGTTAGATAACTCTTTCCATGCTAGCAGATCTAGAAACTGTTCTGCTAGCAGTTCTGCTTGCAGTTCTACTAGTAACTCTGCTAGCAATTCTACTGCTGGGCCGAGAAGAAGTAACAGGTTCCTTTTGGTTTTTCTGTTCTTCGAAAAGATTGACAAATTTTTGAACTTTGCCAACTTTAATAAATTTGAATTTTTTATTTTCTTTAATAAATGAAGGCACGTCTTCGTTATGGGAATTGTAAGCATACTCTAGACCATATCTTTCATCACTAATCATCGAGAATGAAGTATTTGAGGTCCTTCGAGATAAATCATTTGCTCTTCTTTCTTTGGTTGGGGAATGGAATGGCAGCTGTCTGGAAATCTTGATGACTTCATCATCTTCAGCAAATCCATGTTTTGATGGTGAAACTGGCAACTCTAGAGATGGATTTGGGATATTTTGAAGTTCGAAATCATCTTCGTTTTCACAACTAACTTCAATCAAGTCATCCAAACGTAATGCACCATTTTCTGGTTTGGCCATAAATGGTGTTTCAGGTGAAAGTGAAGAATTTTTTTCTTTAACGTCAATATTTGGCAGTTCTTCTTCAACAATATCTTCCTCGTCATCGTCATTGTGTCTTAAATTGCTTATATTCTCAATAAAATCATGATTATGCTTGAATGATTTCTCTTCATCACTTATGTCATGGAATATCTTTTTGAATTCATCAATCAAAGTATCATTTGATTTTAGCGGTTCAAGATATCTGCCGAATAATTCACCGTTATCTTCACTTTCACTGCACTCTATAGTGGAATCACTAATATCATAGGCCAGATATTCCTCTTCTGAGTACTTGAGGTATATCTTTTTAATATAAGATTCAATTTCATCCATAAATTGGCATTGCTTCAATATTGTATAGCTTTCATTCTGCTCAAATTCGATAGCTTCTTTTGAACAGTCTAGTAGGATTAATTTCACGGTTACAATGAATATTTCTTCTGATGGTTTGTATTCCCAACTCTCCTGTTTTAAAATACGCAAGATATAGTGTTTATTGGAATGGATGTTTATCAAGTCTTGCAAATCAGACAACTTCATAGATTTGTTTCTTGATACCAAATTGTTTAGTTGAATATTTATCTTTATCACGTATGGAGATTGATTTCCCTTTCTCGGAGCATGTATTAGATTGTAGATCTTGCTAGAAATGTTGGACGAAAATATAAAGTTGGGCTTTATTGGGTCCCATAAATTACCATTCTGTTGAGCCAGGGAATTTAAGGTAATCAGCATTGTCCCTGTGATTTATTTGTATGTATGGCTAAAAACTAAGTATTGTTTTGTTCTTTGAAAATGAGTAAATTTTATCTAATTCTTTTTTTTTTAACTTTCTCAAAGGGATTCAAGGAAAATTTCAAGGTTACCAATCAGATTTAGTCTTAAAGTATAAATAAACCAAGCCTAATGAGCTTATATTTTAATTTAATTTAATATGATACGATATGTAGATGTTATATGCCTCCTGACTCCTGATTCTTTTTTTTTTTGTTTTTGCCCTTTTGTTTCCTTTTTATTTTTTTTCCTTTCTCTTGTTTATCTGACAATAGAACGAGTGAGCGAGCGAGCGAGGGAGCCAGTTCCATTACTTACTTTTATGCATTCATACCATGCGACTTAAATGTGTGAGTTGTCTATGTACCAATTCAGCGAAAATAAAAACAACCTCAGACCATTCTTACATCTGTGTTTCACACGACCAGAATTTTTTTTGTTAGTGTTGCCAATTTATTCAGACAACTAACTTAACTGACCCTGTGGGTTGAATTTTTTTTTTCTTTGCCTGATCTGTAACTGTTGTTGTACAAGTTTCCTCGCCGTTTTACTTAACAAAAGAAGCAGAGAAACTATAGAAACCTTTGAAAACCTCCTATTTCTGTTTCGTTCTATTAAAAATTCAAATAAATGTCTTCATCTTATTATTTCTCCATTATTGGAACTAAAGATAATCCTTTGTATGAATTAGAATTTTCTTCGTTTAAAAGTGCCAACATTTCCACAACTGATAATGTGCCAGGAAAATCGCAATTCCCCCAATCAACGAAAGAATTACTCCCGTTTATTGCCAACTCATCTTTAGATCTTATTGATGACCAAGCATTCACTACTAATGTATTGAACTTGGGCAAAATAGATCAATTCTATGGCTTATCTATAAATGCATATGTTCTACAAAGTCAAGTTAAATTTATTCTTTGTTACAACTCAAAGGAGGAAAGCACAATCAAACAGTTTTTCCAAGAAGTTAATGAGTTATATACAAAGTGTTTAATGAACCCTTTCTACAATGTCGATGATGCGATTGTATCACCAGATTTCGATTTGAAAATCAAACAGTTGGCTAGAAAGTATTTATAAATAAACGGAATGTCAAGAGAAAAAAATAACAATATATACAAGCTATTATACTGGGTGTTTATTTTTCTTCAGGTTGGGCAGGTGGGTTTTCTAACACCTTTTCGGTTTCAACTTTATAATTACCATCCTTGGTCTCAACAAGAATACCCTGTGCTTTTAAAGTGTCAAACATATCTTGCGGGATCCAACCTCCAGTTGCTGAAAATGGGCTGGACACGGTTTCCAATTGGTAATCACTCAATTCCTGCTGATGTTGATCCAAATATTCAGCTGTATATTCTATTGGGAATTTAGTGTCCTTGGAATTGACAAGTTCGTTGGCGACATAGGCTTCCCACATGGCTTGTAATTGGACAATGGACCCTTCAACATACAAATAATCTTTGCCGTTCTTCACATCCAAGGCTTGTAAATATGGACTTTTCAAAACCTTAATGTGAGGAGAAGCAATAGCAATCAAATCATGTCTATATTTATTCAATTCAAATTCCCACATTCTTTCATTTCTGGTCTTATAATACATAAACTCGTATTGTTGTTTTTCCAATTCTTCCATCTCTTTGTATCCCGGAACGTCTTCTTCTAAATTGTAGATTTTAGCGCCTTGATAAGCAACAAATTTTGGGTAACTAGTCAAAATAAATGGCTTGATGGTGGAACCTTCGAAATCAATGAAATAATTTTCGGTATCCGAGTGCTGGATAACATTCAAAGGATCTAAATCTGGTATGTACAATCTTGGTTTGAATAACTCTTCAACATTCATGATTGATTTTGATTTATCGTTAATCAATTGTGGAGAAATTTTCTTCAAGTTTTCAAAAGTTTTAATTTGTTTAGTGATCAAAGCTCTATCATTCTCATTAGCTCCAGCATCAGCGTTGATCAAAGAGAGTTTGCTTTTTGCATTTTCCAACTCAATATCAGCCACTGATTCTAACACCGCAGTTGGGTTTGAAGCATCCCAAGGACCATTGTATTGGTCAATAATGGATTGTTGCAACTTGTTCTTATTTCTGGTAAATTGTCTTTCAACACTTGGTCCAATTCTCCAACGATTTGATAATGCTGAATCAGTTTCACCTTCATAAGGTACATCATTTTGCAAGGAACCTTCGACATCATCATGGAAATACAATGATCCGAATTTATTAAATGTCACACTTAGTATTTTGTTTTGAAACTGGGCAATTGGATCAATTACTTCATGTAAGCGTTTGTTGGTTTCCTCGGAATCTGGCAACAATGGATGCCATTTTTTCATTAACAACTCTCCAGAAATAAATTCTTGTAAAATAAATGGACTCTTGATTTCGTTATTGGAATCCACACCGTATGCCAAAACTCTTGGTACATTCAAACCTAATTTCAACTTTAAGAAATCTGTAGTTGCTACTTCACTTTTCAATTTAGAAGCAATTGCGACATCGGAGTCCAATTTATAAGGAATACGTAAGACCAATTCTTTACCGGTGTTCAAAGTGATTTTGTAAACACGGTGATGTTTACCCTCATGTATCGAGGCAATTGATCTGACAATAACTTTGTCCTTAGTTGAGCCTAATAATTCCTTATTGTTAGTCAACACAAATGCACCTTCCAAACTTTTTGGTTGGGCGAGTTTTGATTCCAATTGATTGATTCTATCGATAAATAAGGTCAACCCTTCAATAGAAAATGTAGTTTCTCTCTGTTTCTTTTTGGACTTGTCATTAGTCAACCAAGACCCCCAAGTATATTGGAAAAATTGGTTGCGTTGAGGATCCTTGGTATCAGAAAGTTTGGTATAAATTTCATTAGCATTTTTTGATGCTGGTGAGTCGGTTGAGTTTTGACGAATAGAAGTTCTCAATACAGCTGAAAATAAACCGCTTTGGCCATTTCTGGTTACTTGGTTTAAAGTTCTTGAGCATCTAGCAACTCTTGATAACATTTTTGAATAATACAGATATGTAAGCTGCTGATGGTAGTAATTATGCAAAAAAAAAGCAAATTGTTGCAAGCAATTTTTGCTGGAGAAATTTTCTCAATCGCCAGGGGCTTGGAGAAATCAGAAAAAAAAAATCTTTTAAAAATTCTATAAGATTCTATATATAGAGCTATTGTAAGCCAACCTCTGGTCTACAGACTCTATTCAAACACATAGACTATGATTTACAAAGCAGATTACTTATGCAGTGACATTCTTAGGAACGTATGGCTCTTCCAAAAACTTTTCTTCTTCCTTGGTTAATTTGAATTTTAATGCTTGCAAAATATCATCAACTCTTTTAACAGAGGAAAGTCCAACAATTGGATTAAAACCTTTTCCTATAACCCAAGCTGTAGCAACAACAGCCATACTCACATTGTGGTCTTTGGCAACTTTTTCAACTCTTTGAATAATTTCTTGGTCAGCCTCCGACAAAGCGTCCAACCCCAATATTTTGAATCGCTCCTGATCTAACTTCTCTCTGGAGTTTTTGGAAACAGCGCCAAGTGAACGGGCCAAAACCCCTCTAGCAAGTGGAGACCAAGGAATGATTCCAACTTTACTCAAATAGTTGGTTTGGCAAAATGGAATCATTTCTCTTTCTTCTTCTCTATAAATCAAATTATAGTAATTTTGCATACTGATAAATTTATGCCAACCATTTTGTTCAGCAATAAATTGCAATTGGGCAAAATCAACCGCTCTCATAGATGAGGCACCAATGTATCTGGCAAGTCCTTGATCGACCACATCATTCAAAGTCCTCATTATTTCTTTCTTTGGTGTTTCTTCATCCAATCTATGGATCTGGAAAACATCTAAATAGGTCCCCAATCTTTTGACAGATGCTTCGACGGCATCGAATATATGTTTCCGAGATAACCCTTTGCTATTGGCATAGTCCATTTCTTTGAAACCTGAGGTATCTGCTAATGAGTATCTTCCAGTATTAGGTTCAACACTATAGTAAACTTTACTCAATATCACAATTCTATCTCTTGGGATGTTAAATTTTTTGATAAATTTTCCAAGCAATTCCTCTGACTTACCGTTTGAATAGCTATCAGCAGTATCAAATGTACGCAATCCAGCATCGTAACACTTCTTTAAAATAGTGAAAACTTCATCTTCATCTTCAATGACCCATTCGGCCCACTGTTTGGAACCAAAAGTTAAACATCCAACAATCAATGGGGAAATTTTGAGACCAGATTCACCTAAATTACTATACTTGATTTCAATTGACATGACAGCGATAGAAAGTTGTATACTTTGGTAGTGACTTGTGAAAGGTGTGTTATCTATCCTCAGTTGTGGTAAATATCAAGAGTGAAAAAAAAGAGCGACACTGTACGACTTTTGTTATAGAGCGCCTAGAATGTATTATATATTTTTAGAACGTTCCTCAATTCCTCTTCTGCGACTCGAGGTCGAGTGGGGAAATTGTCCAGCTATATATATCTATATAAGTCATGTGCACAGTCCACGAAATTACCTGGGGTTACCCCCATAACGCCAACAGACATCAACACAAATTTATAGCACATGTGTGTGGAGTTATGTGTCACATCCGCGGTTTGATATCGGAGGAGAGCGGAGTGAATCAAGATAAGCCCGAGACTTGTTGTAAAACAGGATCTGGAATATTTTATGTGCAGTCCTTTTGAATTCAATTCAGAGAGTTCGACGAATCCTTTATCATTACTATTTTATTATTCTCTATTATATACTACTTCTCTTAGGATAACTATTCATACTTTTATTACTTACAATTATTATATACTGATAATTAGCTTCGAATCTATAGAAAGTTAGAGCAACACATATTATCCGTCATAATGTCTAATTAATAAAACCTAGGAATACTTCAGACTCCTTAGCGATACCAGAACGAATTATCTATCTTAGCACGATTCACCAAGCCGTGCTAATACCAATGTAGTTTAACTCGAAATCTCATAAATTATTATTTATATCTGCCATGGCAAGCCCTTACTTCTAAGAGAATAATACCGGTGATAAGCAGCTTATCTATCAACTGGACTTGCCACTGTTTTTCCTAAAAGCTAGTCAGTACGTGCAATAAAAAGTCTTATGTTCAGATAGATCTTTTCTGCACAACCATATAACACCTGAGAAGAGAAACAAATGAGAAGAATATTATTATAAGAAGTAAAAACAAATAGTTTGCGAGAATGCTTGACTATGCAAATAAAAAAATCAACAAGCTAACAAAGATGAAAAGCAATGGTGGGAGGAGAAAGAAAGAAGGAAATGAAAAGTGCGTGATGATAAGTTTTAGTTTTGTGCAATTTACAATGTTCTCCCCCCCTTTCTACTGCTACCATACTTATTATTATTATTGTTAGTACTCTATCTATATAATTGCAATTACTAGTATTGTTATTACAATCTTTAAGAGACAAAAAAACGTTTGATCTTTTTGTCTATGTTAACTTTAACTAGGGAAAAAAATGGCAATTGTGCAAACTCTTTGCTGAAAATTGTTACATAATACTTCTGCTTTTTCTATGAAACAGAATCAGTTTATGATTTCTAGTTCAAAATTTTTAAACATTTCAAACTCTTTTTCCTGAATTTCGTTAAAAATAAGATATCAACTACTCATTATTACATTCTGTTCATAAATATGTCACATCCCGCAGCCAGTGTTCGATCTATTTATAGTGGGAAGGTAAATCTTGACTCACCTGATGAATTGTATAACCTCGATAGTAACAACAATAGCAGTGCTGATGTTTCGAGTATTTCCCAGTCTACATCATCTACCAATAATCAAAATCTACCAAGAGTTCAACTAGAAGATGTTTCCTCTTCACAGATCCAACACCGTGTAACGTCAAAGAACTTAAAAAGCCTAGAGAATAGCACATTAACTAAACCTACATCTAGATTTGATAGTAACAACTACAACGGAACCAATTCGTCACTTGTTTCCACAGAGTCGGAATACCAGAACGATTTAATCGATGCAGAATCATTAGATACTGAAGGAGACGATGATATCATTGCAGCTCCACTGCCACTGGACTATACAGATCCATTCTCAAGACCACTTTCACGAAACTCCACAACTAGTTGTCTTTCTACAACGGCAACAAAAGATGGGATAGAAGGAAGAAGATTTCGCCGTCATGGTCCCACAGCTTATTCAAGTCATATCATAGCAGGTATGATGCAGCAACAACAACAACAGAAACTCCTGAACCAACAGAATCCAACCAAAAGTTTGTTAAACAACGATGATGAACATTACACTCTTTTGGACTCGACCAATGCAAGTGTAGCCAGTCTTCATCAAACTTCTATATATCCAAGTACAAGAAGTAGTAACGGTTCTGAACCTACAGTATCATCTAATGTTAAAGAGGAGTAGAAACAAAAAGGACTAATGGACGTCAATAATTTATGTAATTTTGTATCTTAAATCGTAATGAAAATTATATTCATAAAGTATTGTAGCTACATTTTTGTTCACATTTAACTTTTGAAAGCTTACAATAAGGAAATAATATACTATTTAGAACCCTATTTGGTACTAGAAAAGAGTAGCTTTCCATATAGACTTGATGTGAATTAACGATCAAATTCTGCCTCTTCTATTCCATCTTGAGCTTCTTAAACTCTTACCAGCATATCTTCTACGTGACAAAGTAGCCCCCAAACTAATATGGTGAGATCCCAATTGTGTACCACTAGAATTGACGGTCCTTAATCGACCGGCTCTGATCTGTTTCTTGCTTCTATCACTTTTGACAATAGCAAAAACTGAATTAACTGCCTCTCTTTGAGAAATCAATTTGGGTTCATAGGAAGGATGCTCTCTGAACTCTTGAAGGATTTCGTCAAGAGATGGAGTACCAAGATAATCACTTGCTAACCAAATTTGAAAGTGTTTGTTAAGTACCAGACATAGTACATCACCAACAGACTCTTTTACCGCAAAATAATACTTCATACCTATGGTCACATGATCAAGTTTAATGAGAAACTTGTTAATCGGGTCAAAAGAATGCTTCATAAACTTTCTGTTCTCGTCATTGAACCTATTCTTGTATCCTGGACCATAGATAAAACCAGCAATGGTACTTAATCTTGAAGTAAATACTCTGCTGAAATTGACTCTAGTATGATGAAGCCAGTTCCATATTTTAGACAATCGGATGTCGTTCTCCAGATTACATATAGGATACTCAGACACTTTTTTGGATTGAAGAAATCTTACAATTCTTTCATCAAGGGAGTCGATACACTTTTTCAACCAATAGCCTGTGCTTGGAATATCCTTGACTTTCTCGGATTCAAAATTGAACGTTTCTCTGCCCAAAACAGCTTTTTTGATACCACTGTACGATTCAAAAAACCGATTGAAAGCTGAAATCCATTCAACCACAATTTCACCATTATCTGGTTCATACACGGGGAGGTCATTGAACAATGACAACAATTTCCGGTTTTGATGCTCTGACCAAATAGCAAAACTATCGAAATCTTCAACTACTTCATAATCAGCAGGATTATTGACGTCAATGAAACTAGGGGTAATGGTATGGTAACCCATGCTCGAAGGCGACAAGTCGGAGTCCTGGTTCTCTATTCTTTCTGATTCATTGATCAACTCCAAATAATTATGTTCATTGCTCTCCTTTATAGCTTCATCACTTTCGCTTGCAGAAAAATTTGATTCTGTTTCGTTGTTGGAATCTCTTAATTCAGTAGTGACTTCGGCCAATATACGAGCCTTGATTCGTTCTACTAGCTCCGCTGGAATGTCCTCAATTGAAGAAACTAAAGGTGTACTAGCAGCAGTTTCAGTTTGAGATTCAGACATATTCTGTATTATATTATTCAAAAAGAAGATGAAAGATAAACTAACAAAAAAAAAAGTAGACTTAGATGTGTGATAAAACTTCTGATGATGCGTTGGTTTGGTTGATGCAGGGTGCAGGAGTGGCAAAAGTGCTAAAAAAATGGTTAGTGTGAGGATTTATTGTTCGATAACTTTAATTCTTTTCAAGGGATGTGCTACATGGCTTGTTCAACAGTGATGTTAAACATCCAAGCTTGGGTATTCTGACGGAATGACAACAAAATAACATGTCAGCTTGTAAATGTATCATTAAATGATTAGAATTGTTAAAATTATAAAGTCCAACTTTCGTTTTAACAACTGAAGGTTCTGCGAAAACGGGTTTAGGAAATGATAGACTTGATTACATAATTTTTAGAGTAGTTGTTCCGTTTCTCCACATGTTGCACCATTTCAAGAGTAAGAATATATAAGGCACACAATCAAGGCATTTGCAATTCTATTTGTGGATACTACAATAAAATAAATAAATTAATTAGACAGTACATACTAAATAACAAGGAATCAAAAATTGTACATGAAATCAGTATCGATACAAAGATCAACTGAATGAACATTCAATATCTCATGATATGATGAGCTTGCACCTAATAGTTCTTTGGACAAATTGTCCATGTCGCTAACATGACCGTCTGATAAAGTAATTTCTAGCAATTTGTTTTCAATTTTTCTAAACACCTCAGCACATTTCTTTGCAACTATCCAGTCACTTCCAAATGCTTGGAAAATTTCAATACAGTAACAAATTTCTGTTTTCGACTCCATGAGATCTATGGCCCATTTACACAAACAATAAAGGATTGTGGTGCATACCATCAAAAAACGATACAAAGTGGTCCAATTTAACGGTAAGAGTTTGGCCTTGAACAATTTATAAGTATATGACAATGTCTCTAAACATGACTTGCCAAGAATATCAAGAAGGTCTTGTGATGGTCTTGGATTTAAATAAGAAGGACGATACAAAAGGATTAACAAGTGGTTATATCTTGCAGTATACCAAGGAACCAGTAAATGGAAAGAAACTGACTGCCTGACAGATGTGTTGGCATTATCAACAGATTTGACCTGGTAATACCAATCTTCAATCTCTTTACGTAAATCTGATAATATTTCCTGACAAACTTCTTCTTGCAGTTTATCTTTGTTAATAAAATTCTTGTAAATGTTGACAGAATGGACTCTTCTCAAGATTTTACCTTCCAATCTACGCAAATTGATCACTAACCGGTTTACAGCAATATCCTCTGTCTCATCTTCTTCTAAAACTTGTGGGAAGGGGACATTTATATCATCATCTTGAAGTGCCACTGGTCTTCCAAGTGAAACAGAACTCAAACGATCTATATTATAGACTGACCAGAATAATCTTGATCTCATTTCAATTTCTTTGGAAGACAAGTTTCTTGCATCTTGATCCAGAATCTTGTGATTCATTCCTAAATGAATAGCTAGTCTTGTCAACTTACCCATGATTTCCCAAGATGTATATTCTGCTGGGTTAAAAAATGAGTATAGTGCAAGCAATGTCAAATTTCTCACATTAGTTAGACTATTGGTAGATAAATTATTATGAACATGCGATAGGGCCATCGATACAAAGTATTCAGATAATTTTTTGTCTCTGCTAATAATTCCTGTACGTTCTAAACCAGTACTTCCAACTGCCAAAACCATGTACAATTCATAGGGATCATGATGAGAATCTAAATCTACAATTCCATCTTCTTTAAATAATTTTTGAAAATTCTCCAAAAATTCTTTCTTGTGTATCACTGGACAAATTCGATAGTTGTGTTGCATAAACAGACCGATTATTGATGTTAACAAATCTTTATCTACTATTGGTGGAATGATACTCACATTTGAATTGGTCTTAATACCCACAGCACTAATTAGCACTTTAGAAATTTGTTTCGGGTACGAATGGAAATTGGGAGCTCTAGCATCGATTGAATTTAATATCGGTGGTGTGTGAGATCGAGATGATGATACAGATTCGCTTGTATTTGTAGTTGGTGGTACTGCTGCTGCTACGGTAGATGTAGTTGTGCTTGTGTTGGTGGTAGCTGATGGTATATGTCTAAACAAATCATTAGGTTGGGATTGGTTAAGATACGAAAAACCTGTAAAACTTTCATTCACCATTGGCGAAGGAGGATCTAGAGAAGATTCCAGGGCCGTTGTCTTACCGTTCTTACTTTGCCTTGGCTTCCGTTTCACATAGGTGCACTCTTCATTTGCATTTTCACAATTCAAGCAATGTGGGGTACTCTTGTCACATTTTTTCTTTAATTTCCTACACCTTAGACAACTTGTTAATTTTGGCATATCCTCTGGGTGTTTTAGAACAGCCGGATTATCAGCAAGGTTTGATGTAGGCTTTTGCACTCTGAACTTGGAAACTATAGAGTCTATTGGTCTCATGTGTGTTTTTGGCGCTGAGCAAAGGTTGTAGGGAACACCGTATGACTAATTCTAAAAACCCCGTGTTGAGAAATAAAATTTCTGGAGATTTATGTTTGGTGAGAATTCAGTATTCAACTGGGTGATTTTAAATTTTCGGTTCTGTAAACTCTATTTTCAGTCGCGCCATTCGTTCATTGATCTTACCCATGGCCAACTGTTTTTTATTTTCCTTTCATTAGATTTGAATGTGAACAATGACAAAAGAACAAATTGATGAACCACGCTATAAACGTATAGCAGTGATAGGGGGTGGACCTACTGGACTAGCTGCTGTTAAAGCATTAAGTTTAGAACCTGTTAACTTTTCATGTATTGACCTTTTCGAAAGAAGAGATCGATTAGGTGGATTGTGGTATCACCACGGAGACAAGTCATTAGTTAAACCTGAAATTCCCAGCCTTTCTCCTTCACAAGAAGAGATTGTTTCCGACAATGCAACACCCGCTGACGAATACTTTTCAGCAATCTATGAATACATGGAAACCAATATTGTGCACCAAATTATGGAGTATTCTGGTGTGGCATTCCCTGCCAATTCTAAGAAATACCCCACTAGATCACAAGTTTTAGAATACATTGACGATTATATCAAACTGATCCCCAAAGATACAGTCAATATTAGTATAAACTCTAATGTGGTGTCATTGGAAAAGGTCAATGAGATTTGGCATATAGAAATTGAAGATGTAATCAAGAAAACTCGTGCCAAGTTGAGATATGATGCAGTAATTATTGCCAATGGACATTTTAGTAACCCATATATCCCTGATGTGCCTGGATTATCATCTTGGAATAAAAATTACCCAGGTACAATCACTCACTCCAAATATTACGAGTCACCAGCCAAATTTAGAGACAAACGTGTTTTGGTGGTTGGAAATTCGGCAAGTGGAGTAGATATTTCTATTCAATTAAGTGTTTGTGCCAAAGATGTATTTGTTTCCATAAGAGATCAAGAATCCCCACATTTTGAAGATGGGTTTTGCAAGTATATTGGACTCATTGAAGAATACAATTACGAAACTCGTTCAGTGCGAACAACAGATAGAGAAGTGGTTAGTGATATTGATTACGTGATATTTTGCACGGGATATTTGTATGCTCTCCCATTTTTGAAACAAGAACGAAATATTACAGATGGATTTCAAGTGTACGACTTGTATAAGCAAATTTTCAATATTTACGATCCATCCCTCACATTTTTAGCCCTATTACGTGATGTTATTCCAATGCCAATATCCGAGTCTCAAGCTGCATTAATTGCAAGAGTTTATAGTGGAAGATACAAATTGCCACCGACCGAAGAAATGGAGAGAGATTATCAACTAGAATTGAAAGAAAAGGGTCGAGGAGGGAAATTCCATAATTATAAGTATCCACAGGATGTTGCATATTGTCAAATGTTACAGACTCTTATTGATGAACAAGGTTTGCATACCCCTGGGCTAGTGGCACCTATTTGGGATGAATCTTTGATTAAAAAGAGAAGTGAAACTAAAGCTGAGAAAAACGCACGATTAAAGAATGTGGTTGAGCATGTTAAACGTTTAAGAGCAGAAGGAAAAGACTTTTCTTTGTTAGAGTAGATGTGGATTATAGATTAGATTAAGTATAGATAGCATTTTTTTAGTAGAATTTTTTTTAGGACCTCCTTTGCTGGTGTATTTTTTTGCAACCAATTGTTTACATCTTGAATTGCAGTATTTCATTTTTACAACCAAGATTTTCAAATGTAAAAAAAAATACAAGATGCAAATCATATATTTTTCTTTGCTAAACTAGGCATGATGGTAGGGCAAGCAGAGCTTACGCGTGAATCACACAAGCTGATTCAAGAGTTGATTGCAGTTTCGTTATACTGTATTAGTTACTTGAGAGATCTTTTTCCAGAAAATCACTATTCCGATTACAAGTACTATGATACAACAGAGCCAACATCAGATTCCAATTTTATTTTGACCAAAAAATTACAGGGAAACGATAATGCTGAAATAAATATGTTCATCAACTATATTGAGAAAGGTATCAATGACGCTATCAAGTTGGAATACCTAAAAGGTGTACTGTTTGAAATATTCTTATCAAAAGAGCATCCGCAGTTGATTTGTGAAAGTTATTTGTTTACAATCAACTACCTGAGGCAAGAAGTCTCAATAAATGATGAAACATCGTTCAGAGCAACTAAAACTACTATAATCCAAAGTATTCAGGGAATTGTCAAAAGATTGATTTTGCTAACGCAAACGTTTGACAGACTACCAGACGAAAAATATTTTGCAATAAGGTTGTTATTCAACGAGTCCTGTCCAGTTCGGTATCAACCACCATATTTTCAAGATGCTACTTATGCAAAACCCAGTTCAATAACTGTTAATCAAGGATATATTGGGTTAGAAATCGGTCAAATGAATGCTTACAACAACTGTGTCAAAATGAATATTTTGGTTGAAACCTGTAAAATGGAAAACTGCCATAGTATTGATCCATTTGACTTGGTTGACAAACAAATTGACCAATTTGAAGCTGTTCCATCATGTAACATTGATTTGGATGAATATTTAGACGATCCAAATATGACTGAGGTGCAAAGTCGGGAGCAAAAGACAAACACATTTGAGGTTACCAATTGTCGAAAGTGTAACATTAGTATTTATTCAGTTGCCTATGGCTATAATAAGCCATTCAAAAATTCCATCACTTGCTTCAAATGTTTATTGAAAAATAAATTTGATAACGATTTGAGCATCTTAATGAGCATAAGATTATTATGGCACTTTTTTATGATGAATGAATTTCCATCATTTGAAAAGTCGCTAGAATTGATACATTTGGTTCATACTGGATCAGTTGTGCATGTTTTCAACAAAATGTTTAGTGACAAAATACTTGTTGTCACAAATAAAGCAATGTTCGGTCCCAATTCTGTAGATTTTATTTCCGGAAGTGGAAGCTTTATCCCAACGGTAGAAGGTATTATCGCCAATGATGGTAAACAACTACAGAAACATTCCGAATATTTTGTTTCCTTTGTTCCCAGAATGTGCACAACCCCATCGTTTTTTGCATATAATAAGAAATTAGATTCTGTTTATTTCCCGAATTATTTAGTTCAACGAGCTGATTTTGTATTGAGCAACTTGCAAAAATTTAAAGCAGGTAGCTCTGGCAAGCGCATTGTGGGATCATCATCGTCATCGTCACTACAGGTGTCGAAGCCAAATTCAAAGTCTGGTGCCATTTGCAAGTTAAAAAGTGGTGGCCGTGGCTATAGCCGTGGCCGTGGCCGTCCGTCATTGGTTTCCTCTCTGTTTAAGCCAAGTTTGCATCCAAGTGGATCTATTTATTCTCAGTCCAATAGCATAATTGAAAGTACTAATGATATGACACCATTGCAACTAAAGGAAGAGAGTTCCCCAACAACTGTAGTTGAGTGCTCCACACAAAATATTTCCGAAACCCTTGACGATTTATCTTTTGAAGAATCATTACAGTATTTGTCTCAGTCACTGGAACTTCAAATTGTCAAGTGCAAACAACAGCAGCAACAAGAACAACAGTACTATCCCCCAAATTTTTACCAGAAGAAGAAAAATAGGGCAAGAAAACAAACTTATATTTGAAAGCCTAAAATGAAGGAAGGAAAAAACTATACACAAAGTGAATGACATCTTAGCTGTATAGAATCTTCCTTTAAACCTTGTTTTCGTGTTTAAAGTTTCCACCTAATTTTGATGTTTTTTTTTTGTGAAAGAGATTCCAAGGTTACATTGCTACCAATAATAGCATAATATATGTTGGGCTTCACCAACAACTTAAAAGAAGTGGCTCTTTACATTTTTTGTAACATTGAATAGAATGTTTTTTTGCTTTTTTCATCCTCGGTAAGACAAAATAACAAAAAAGAAGGGTGTGAGGGGAGTGCAAAGAAAAAGCAAAGAACAATACTAACAAGGTTATATTGATTGTTTTCTTTTTCTATTTTGATTCTCCTTAGTTGTTGTTGTTGGTTATTAAAGTGAAGAACAGGCAAAAGAAAAAAAAAAGAAATTAATGCTGAAGAAGTAGGAGAAAAAAATTCTTCTCAATCGTAGAAAGCACCCAATCCAGAAGAAGCAAAAAAAAATTATAAAAGATCTCATTGCAGCATCACCGCCCTTCATTGATCAACGTAATTGTATATTAATTTGGAAGGATTCCCTTTTTTTTTTCCCTTTCTCTCTCTCTGTAATTTTTTTTTTGGGAAGCATAGAAATCAGGAAGAGAAAAAATATACATATATTTTTCTTTGTTTTGCTTTTCTTTTAGTTATTCCTATTCGTCGTCGATTCCCTTGATTTACATACTGCATCAATAGCCTGCTATCTATATCAAAATATACTACCACTCATTGCTAATATTCTTGTTTGATTGGTTTTACCATGACGAAAACTACAGTCCAAAGAAGACGTCATACAAATCTGAAATTGGGGTGTCTCAATTGTAAGCGGAAAAAAGTACGCTGCGACGAAAGTTTACCCGAATGCAAAAATTGTGTTAAAGGTAAGAAAGAGACATGTCTGTATTTGAGTCTTTCCACTCAAGAAATCCAGAAGATCAAATTGACTCACCTGTTGAGAAATTCGCAAAATAAGTTGTTGGATCAAAAGTATCGATTGCCTGCAAGTGGTGCAGCAACTACCAGTTCAAAACGTTCTTCATCCTCATCGTCAAATGAAACCAGAATCGGCAAGGATGCAGATGCGTTTCCATCTGGTGATATTCTCGATTTTAAATTTGAATTAAAAAATTTGCCAATAAACATTCCGTCAATTGTTTATCCTCCATTACAATTTGACAATATATTTATTAATGACTTTAACGGTGATGGGGTGGTTCATAATGATGTAAACAAGACTAGTGAAGACGACGAGGAAGATCAGGAAGTATACGAGGAAGTTAGTGGAAATGGGAGAAACCATAGCAGTTTGACTGGACTAAATAAATTGGATAACGGAGTGTATGCGCCGGTCACGTTCAACTGTCTTGATCGAAGAATTTTCCGTCGAGTACTTCCAGAAAATGTGAAGACAAAAGTAGCGGCTGATTTCAGTTTCCATGTTGTTTTAGGAAAAAATAACTTATTGGACCATTTGAGTGATATGATGTTGGATACACCGACAACTGCCCATCGCAATGTATTTTCGGAATCGTTTTTATGTCTTGGGGAAACAATCATCTTAAAAGTTTTCAATAAACGACAGAAAATTTTGGGCACTTATAGCCGCAGCGAACTAAATTTCATTTCTTGGTTAAATAAAAAATGTTTGGATAGACATGGATTTTGTCAAGAAGAAATAAAGAAGTTGATTGCCTCATTTCATAAAAATTTAGGCAAAATAACGAGTTGGGAACTTGAAAAACAAATTCATCTTGGTGCTTATGTAAGTTATTTATTGAACTTTGTTGTGCTTATGTTGAAGTTTGGGGCTCAAGCTTATTTTGATTCATCAAAGGGGATTTTCCAATCTTTTGAGGCATTTTTGGCATATGTTGAGAAATACACTATTCTGCCTAGTACAACAGTGGATTTTTTGATGAATAATATTCAATACAATATCATGAGTATTAATGTTCCTTCATACCCACCACAATTTTTATTTGAAATTGAATCTAATTTGAGAAGTTTGGAGTTTGTATTTATACGCCCGACAGTATTCAAAGATGAATCTATTAACGAACGTTTCCAAAAAATTGAATACCATTTCAAATCGTTACTCAAGTTTTTCAGTGGGTATGTGTTGCCTATCGTGTATGCCTCGCGTGACGAAAATTCGGTTTCCATTTACCCACCACAGGCCATATATGAGATATTTCAAGAATGGCATACGAATGTCCCCTCAGAAACAATGAGCCATCATCAAAGTATCGATGCTAATAATCCACTGGAGTCTGAGTTTTTGAATGATTTATCTACTACATTATACATGTACTATTATGCAGTTGCAGCAGCATTGGATGCTGTTTTCCCAGGGTGCAAATATCTTTATGGTGTCAGCTTTATGTTGCCCACAAATAAATTCTATCGAAACATGAAAATAATGACTATAAGTAAAGATAACTATTATTTGGAACGACTATATCCATTTAAAGTTGACATTTTGTTGCAACGTCATGTGTTTTACGCCTCGAGACTATTTGCCTTTTTCAGAAGAAGGTTTTGTTTCTACCACAATTACACTGATTGGTCTAGTCCATTTGATGATAGATTAAAGAAAAATAGATTTAAATCAAGAACTATTAGGAATAGTTTCGAAGTGCCAATTCATAGTTTCAACAATACGTTGATACGTCCAGAACATTATCCTCTCCGTGACGAGAAAGTTGCTTTAGAATCTATTGAAGGATACCCAATATTCACTCGAGAGGACGAAACGGTTAAACAGCAAATTTATACTAGGAACATTGAGACATTGGATTTTTTCAATTTGTCACAGATTCTACAGTACGATTGTGAATCGATGTTGTTGCTTAGAGATTATCGACCATTTGACGATCAAATAGGTTTGACGAGAAGTACATTAAGTATGGATGTTATTAAAGATTACTATAATGATAAAACGGTTATACTAGATAGCTTGTTTTCGCTGAATAGATAAAAAGCTGTGTAAGTAGATTAATATAAAATTGGGCATTTATTTATTTTGGCACCCAATTGTTAAAATGTTTGTTCTGAGAACAGAGATTATTGTCGTGGAGTACGACGTTATCAGTTAAATGATGCTGATTTGATAACTCGTGCACGACATGGACTAGAATTACACTTAATTCGCATAGTACGAGAGAAGTGAGAAGTGTAATTTAGTGTTGTTACCGTTCGGTAATTGATATTGTTTAAGTGAGCCAATGAGAACGCTTTACACTATTGGTTCACACACGCTGAATTGTTAGTGAAATTATATAAATGAAGGAAATTCAACAAATAGAATAAATAGTTCCTTTTCACCTTATGCGACGTGAGAGTGAATCAGGGAATACAAGAATATAAGAGCTTACCATATTAAATAACCTTAAACGAAGTTTACTACATTCTAGGCGTTTCACTTAAGAGATTAGTATCGTGATCTGTTTACATCAATTACATTGCATTGCGGCAAAGTACTCTCTAGAACTATATAACGCTGACACTGCATTTAGCTTAAGTCAGTAGGAGATTCACAGTACGCACTTCTACGAAGTGTTGCTACTACACGACAATTATAAAGAGAGAGAAAAGAAAAAATATCAGCAAAGAAAAAAAAAATCTTGCACCAAACTGAACCCCATCTCATCATCTACTTTACTAAACATATACATATATCAGTCATGTCGGATACAATAATATTACCTGGAGACAAACTCCCTATAGATGAAGATATTTTTACTGTGAAAACCACCATTGGACCTGGAATTTACAAAAAGCCAAAGACTCAAGAATTAATTCCATCAGCAGCAGGAACATTACATTATGAACGAGCAAAATCATCATCACAGCAACTAATCTATATTGAATCGAATTCGAAGAGATATATTCCTCATACCAATGATTATGTGATTGGAATAATTACCGGAGCGATAGGTGAGAGTTATAAAGTATCATTACAATCGAATTCTACACCAGTGTTATTATCTTTTTGGGCTTTCCCTAATGCTAGTAAGAAAAACCGTCCAAATTTGAAAAATGGCCAAGCGGTATATGCAAGAGTGAGTCAAGATATACCGGAAATTGAAACTGAGCTAGAATGTATTGATCCAACTAGTGGTAAAGAAGGAGGGTTTGGAGTGTTGGATGAATCAGGATATATATTTGATGTTCATTTGAATTTTGCTCGTGAATTACTATTCAATCCGAAAACTATATTTTTGGAAACGTTAGCAACAAGATGTCAATTTGAAATTGCTATAGGAATCAATGGTAAAATTTGGATTAAATGTGGTAATGGTGTGAAAAAAGAAGCCAATGATGGTAGTAATAATAATCAAGACCAAGGTGAAGATCAAGAGATGATTGATGTGAGTGAAGAGAATTTAAAAGATTTGAAAAGTACATTAGCAGCAGCTACATTTTTAACTCGATGTCAATTTGTAACTCAAGACAAGTTAAAGCAAGAATTGAATAATGCATTCCAAGGGATTTAAAAAGTGTCTATATATATAGGTTAAGAGATGTAATTGTATAAATGTATTACAAGTGAAAATTTAAAGGTAGAAAAGAGTAAAATGTTGGAGGAGAAAAAAAAATTTTGTTAGATCCATCTCTGTTACTTTCTTTTCTAATCCATGACTAGCACACTGAAATTAGATGCTAATCAATTAGCAAGACAACGGAAGAAATTGGAAAAAGACCGAAGGAAGAAAGTTTATGATGATCAACAAGTTCAAGGTACCAACAACTCATCAATAGTTTCGAAACGTAGTGTGGAAAAGTTATACACTCAAGTTTTGCAACCTGAACTAGGAGAATGGTTTCAATATTTTGTCCCCAAGGGTAAAAGACGATCACCAGCAATAAACCGTGGCTATTGGATCAGAATGGAACTGATTCGACAAATGGTTATAAGGATAATTAAAGCCAATAGTCCTAATGTAAGGGTAAATGTTGTTAATTTAGGGTGTGGATTTGATCCCTTGGCATTTCAATTATTATCACTTTTCAAGAATCAATATAATTTAAACTTTATTGACATTGACTATCCAGATTTAGTCAAGAATAAGTATAATATGATTCAACAATCAAATGAAATTAAACAGCTTATAGGTGATCAAGGTAGCAAATCCAGTGATTTATATGTGATGGAAACGGATAATTATCAATTAGTTGGATGTGACTTGAAAAATTTGGCATATTATAAAGAAATACTACCGAAATTAGTATCACACAATGTTGATCCACACCCGACATCAATCAATATATTTATTGCTGAAGTTTCATTGGCATACATGAAACCCCAATTTGCTAATCCGGTAATTGAAATATCCAGCCAAGTAAACAATAGTCATTTTTTAATACTTGAACAAATTATGCCTGATGGTGCAACCAATGCCTTTGCTACAAAAATGTTGTATCATTTCCAGCATTTAAGAAGTCCTATTCAATGTGTGGAAACGTACCCCACTGAGAAACTACAACTACAACGATTTAAACAGTATTATAAGCATGCGGGGATTAAAAACTTGTATGAAAATTGGAAGTTTTTGATTGACCATCAAATGCAGAAGAATATATCTACAATCGAAGAATTTGACGAGTGGGAAGAGTTTATTATTTTTTGCCAACATTATGTGATTGTACATGCTACAAATATGGACCAATTGATATATGGGGATGAAAGTAGTAAGGAACATAAGAATGAAAAAGCTTTCTCGGAAATGAGTTTAGATTCCTCGGTTGCAATTTCTCATGATGATAGGTTTAATGATGAACAATTGCAGTTGAAATTTCCGGCTATTGCTTCTTTTAAAGATAAAATTTATGTTAATGGTGGGTTAAAGCAAACTCGAAATGATGAAAATTTGGAAATTGATTTACAAACTGGGGTAATTACCAAATTGGATCAAACTGAGAATTTACCAACAGCAAGGATGTGTCATACATTAACTAATTTAGGCGAGAACCTTGTTTTAATTGGGGGAAGATCTCGACCAGGGATATTTTTCAAAGATGTATATATGTTTGACACTGCTAAGAAATGGACAAGATTAGCCGATTTACCAGTTGGTCGTTCAAGACATGCAACCGTGAAGATCAGTGACCACGAAGTTTTAATATTTGGAGGACTAGACGCGTCTTCATCAACTACTGGAGATGAATTGTTTCTCCTATGCAATACCAATACTAATTCTTACACTCCTGTCAAGCCTATTGGTGATAATGACAATCATCCTATAAAAAATCTACAAAGTGCGTGTATGATATTTGATGGGAAACAGGGGTATATTTTTGGTGGGATGGAAGACATTAACGTACCAATTGTCAACTCCAAATTGTATCGATTTGAGCTTGTTGGTGAGAATAATATTTCCGTCACCAAAGTGTTTGATCATAGTCTTTTAAAAAGAATTGGTAGCAAGGCTCACATACTTGAAAATGGTGATAAATTATTGATTGTAGGTGGAGTTTCGCCGGATCAACTTTTCACTAAATCTACCAATATTGTGACATTAGATTTGAATATTTTTACATTTAAATCAGTTGAAATACCGAATGTGATAAGCGAAAAAGTCCCACCAATTTTCGTTGGATTTGAATTGGTTCAAATTAACAATAAAGCGTCGTATATTATTAGTGGTGGTGCTGTGTGTTATTCATTTGGTAGCTGTTACAATAGTGTGTATAAATTAGAGTATTAGTGTATAAAATTATAACTTCTCAAGATGTAGGTTGAAAGAAGATTTTGGTTGGAAATTCTTGGCGATAATAGTGTAAATTCGGTTGGATGCTTCTCTTAGTCATTCATTGTTGTGGGTGTATTTTCTTTTTCTTTATCCTTTTTATTTTATTCGACTTTGTTTTTTTTGCTTCCAATTTGATCTTGCGTTGTTATATGTAATTGACTACAAATTGATTGTGGCTTGGTGATGGTTAAGATATTTTTAAGCTTTTTATAAAGGAGGACAAAGTTAAAGATTGAGCTAGAGGGAAAAAAATTTGTTGGGATTCCAATTGTGTTTATAGAAAGGAAAGGTGGTGATTACTCTTCAAATTTCGTTCTTTCAATGGAAAACTGGGAGGGAAAGATGAAGTAGTTTGATCTCGGCTTTGTTTGCTTGTATGCTTATAAAAGACAACTGCAAAAGTTTGGCTAGATCCTGCTGCAACAACTGGCTGGCGGCACCATCGGGAGTAGTTGAATGAAAAAAGATGTCTATGCGGAATTATATAAAAGTATATTTAACATTTTGTGCATAACTCATCATCTTTCTTTTCTCCTTCATGTACGTAAACTTGTATCTAACGGAAATAGATTGTCACTGAGATTAAAGAAGGTAAAAAACTCAATCTTACTCAGTCTTTAGTGTAACCAGGGTGTGATTCTGTCCATATCTTGTCTGCTTGTATTGGTAGCGATTGCACAAATGTAAATCCCGATGGTCGTAGAAAATGAGGTGGGCTTTGAAAGAAAAGTGCTGCAACAATCACAAAATGAAATGGAAATGGAAATAGAAAAAATTCATTTTTCACCAACAATAAGCGAAACGTAGTCACCAGAAACCGAGTTCGAATTTACAAGGAAAAGAAGAAGAAAAAAAAAGGGGATAGAACAACAAATAATAGCTCAATAATTATGTCCACAGATTTCAATTCTTTTGTTATTTTCTCTTTTCTTTTCGTCCAGAAATTATTGTTAGCTGGTGATGGAAAAGAGATTCAACAACATCAGTATATGTTTAGTGCCGACTGTTTAGTAATTGAATGATTATGAGGTCAACTTCGGCGGGTACTCGCATATTATAGTAGTCATTCTAACTCCACCAATGACTCAAAACAAAACAAAAAAAATCGAACGATAATAACTGAAAAAACATGGAAACAAAAAACGAGGCGACAGGTCGGCAGGCAGTGGTCCACCTAAATTTAGATTCTCGGTAGTTGTGGGATTGGCCGACATAGACTTAAGATGTGGCGACCCAAGAAAAAAAGAAAAGGTGACGCGCCAGATATCTAGTGCATAGTGTTATGCAACTGACCACATACTGCACTAACACATAATTTAAGCTTACAATTCCCACCACATCATGTTTTTCGTTCCTCGAAAGTTGAAAAGTGTATTTCATGCAACTTACAAATAGTCTAGTGAGCAGAATGATGTTTAGAACAAGAACTGGGGTGAGATTAATAAACCCTTGGGTATTCGTGCCAGCTATTGTAAAAACAGTGATTTTCTTAGTGGGTATGCATGATCTATCTAATTACACCAGGTGACTTTGAAAATGTGTATTGCCCCAACAATTAGGGCATGGCAGTGTTGATAAGTGTACTTTTTCAAAAACTGGGTATTAATAGGTGTTGGTTCAAATTATAACTATGCTGAATGGATGGGAGGGGGGAATGCAAGTAAGGGAACGCGTCTTTACTACGATTAAAGTAGAAGAAGAGCCAAATGAGGGGTCAATGGTGCTAAAGAAAACTTAATTGAATAATAAAGTTGAATGATAAAATTAATTGTTGAATGCGAAAAGTAAAATTTTTCAAATATTTCAATTCAATTATCCCCCTCATTTTTGTTGGTATATAAGAGTTGTCGATTGGTAGTTCCAACCTACCTCCTCTTTACATCCCCTCTCTATTTATGTTACTTTACTTTTCTGTCTACAATACAAATCTATAAGTTAATAAAAGTATGCAAGATAAGAGTGCTGGTGTTGGTGTTAGTGCTGGCCGTAAAACTCCAAGAAAGAAATGCAAGAAATTATGTAAATTGATAGTAGTCGCGGTCACGCTCCATTAGTCGTGGTTTGTGTTCATGGATTGTGGCAGCAATTAAAGAAGAAGAAGAAAAAAAAGAGTGACAAAAGTATTTACACTAAGAATTATGGTTTTGTGTAATATTATTCTGTGTTCAGTATCAAATTTAAGGAGTTTTTTTTTTTCTCTGTTTCTGTACTATGGTCCTTCCTTAGTCACTTTTCCTCATAACCTTCAAAACTTTTTATCTCGTTGGTTAATCTTTATCATTTTTCCCATTTTAGATTGTACTTTGTAATATTTAGTAATGTACATTATTCAAGTTTATTAATTAATTTAGTTTCGTATTAGGAGTATAAATTCTATTTCTGTAAAGTTTCTTCTGCTTAGAGTCAGGTGAACAAACAACATAATATATATGACTATATATTATATTATGTGCTCGTCCTTTCTTTCTTTCTTGCTTTTATATATAATTACTTTTGTTTTACACTACTCTCCTTACTAAGTAGTAATAAGTATTATATTATTACAAATACACCTTGACAATTCCCATCCGTCCATCTCCCCCTCCATTCCATTATCGATATTCCCACTAGATATTTATTTCCGGAGTTTTACTAGCAAGTGTGGTGTTTATCTCAATACTCCATTAGGTTTTTTATTTTATAATAAACAATAACTACAACAACGATTACAATAGAAGAAGAAATAGAAAAAGGAGTATAACCAATTCCTATTATAATATAAACATACTAAAAAGCAAAAAAAAAAAGGAACTTATCAGACAGACCCACAAACTTCATTTCACATATCACTTAATAATTTTCCTCCTATTCCCTCCCTCCCTTCTTCCTTCCCCCCCCCCCTTCAACGTTTTTTTTTTTCCTTTGTATCTTATTTTAATTAATCCTTTTTATTTATTTGTCTCTTTATCCATATATATATTTATTTACATCTAATCAAACTCCTTTTATTGATAGGCAATATTGGATTACATATCATCTGAAGAAGATTAACAACAAATCCTTCAGTAATGGAAACCATAGAAAATTCCCACAATGTATCTGTATCTACTGAAATACCACTATCTATGCGATTCTTGCATAAACCTAGACGCTCAGAGGAATTGTATATCAAATCCAACGATCAAACCCAGGCTAACAGCAAATTAAATGCTCAACCCATTCGCATAGACGATTCATCTGATCCATCACCTACAAGTTTGGATTATTTTAATTTAGATGGTGGTATTAGTAATACTAAAAATGATACTCCGCCAGTTTTTTCACCTGAGGAAATGTCGGACTACAAATTGGTTCGCAAAAAATCAGGTGAACTTGTCAAACCATCTTTGAAAAGTCCCCTTTATTATCACAAAAAGCGATCACTATCATTACCATCCACTCCAACCTATAAACAAGTACATTTTGGTGGCTCCACTGATGTGCGTTATTTCCATAAAAAGGATAGGCCGGCAGCAATTTCGGCTTCAAATTCACCCAAACTAAGCCCAGCCGATGATGATGATGGCTACGATTATTCTGACGACGATGATGGCTATGATAACGACTCTTGTGATTCTGACCCTGAAAGCATCGATCTCAACAATAAAATTTTTGGATTCGATGAAGGGCAACGTCAACGACAACGACAACAAGGTCTTCATTCGAAAACCGACACAAAATACCCTAAGAAATTGGAAGGGTTGATTGATTGGCAATTAAGACTCACCAATTTCCCACCCTTATCGTATTTGAAAAAAATTGAAACAGGAGTTCCAGTCTTTTTAGAAAAAATATTCATATCTGGTGATAGAAAATACTTATTGGGTCATGTTGCTGTTCGAAATCTTGCTTTTGAAAAACATATAACCATTCGTTACTCATTGGATAATTGGATGACTGTGATTGAGCTTCCTACTAATTATATCGAAGAGAGACCAGAAGTTTTGAAATTAAATGATTACGATCGATTTGGATTTAAGATTCCTTTGAATAGCTTGTTTCATAGTTTAAAGTTTTCCACAAATTCGTCGACAGATTCTTTGGATGCCAGTAGCAATGAGGATGACGGCACTAGTACCCATGAACGAACATATCAATTATGTATAAAATACGAAACTAACAATCAAGAGTTTTGGGATAATAATGCATCCAAGAATTATGAAGTTAAATTGGTTAGGTCATTCAAACAAATGCCTGATGTCACGAAACCATTTATAAGAAAGAATATTGGTGTTGTTGGTACTAAGATTCAAGACCATGCTAGAAAACCAAGATATTCAAACTCCTATCTTAAACGAGTTGCATCTGACTCGGCAATAGCTACTACCATGAATTCAAAATCTACTGCTGAACCAACTGCAACTGAACCTGCCACTTCTGGTTTAGATTCACCTTCAGAATCATCAATTGCGGATTCCAATAGTGGACTGAGTAATTTTTCCGAAATTAGTGATTTTGTCAAAAATAATTATTATTTATCGTCGCCTTTATTGTCATCGTTACACAAATCCCCTGATTTATCAGAAGATTATTTTGGTCAAAATTCAATCAAATCACCAGCATTGAATCCAGAAAATACAAATTCAGCAAAATACAAGACCAAGTTCAAACCTCATTTATCGAAATTGGATACTACGGATTTTAATAGAAATTTCGTCGATGAAGGTTTAAAACTGGATCATGATTATAAACAACTGCAAAACGAAGAAGAAAACCAAGGATTAGGAATCAAATCCAAACAAGTTAATGGTAAAAGTGATTTACATACTGTTGATTCAAACAAAAAACAAGAGAGTACTGCTGCAAAGAAAAAGAATTCCTTGGGGCCCTCATTTTCTGGGTTATCTGCTGCCAATAGGACCAAATTTCTCAATTCTAAAAGTTATAAGGAATTATTGGAAAACTATTGCTTTTTTTCCTCAAACACTGCTAGTGGTGTTGATACTGCTAGTATAGGCTCTAATGGTCAACCAAGGGTCAACAATAATAATGGTGGCAGTAGAAATAGCAGCAGTAGTAGCAATAGTAGTTCAGAAAGCAACAATGGTAATAGTAGTAGTACTAGTGGTGATGAAAATAGTAAAATTGCAAGAGAGAATTCATTCACGATTTCATCGTTTTTGGGAACATGATAGGAAAATGAAGAGAAGATTTTTGTTGTTTTGCTTTCTATGCTATGTTGTATTTTATTGACTATTGAATTGAGAAGTTTGCCATAAACAAATGCATTTTTTTATGTGCTTACTCAAGTATCACCTATTGATGGTGATTGATGGTTGTTTCATTTACTTGTTTCAGTTCATGAGTTCATATTTATATGTTTTATTTGATTTGATTTTAGTTCAGTTTAGTTTAGTTTAGTTTAGTTTTTTTTTTGTCTTTATATTAATGTTGATGATACCCTGTTATTTTTATGTATATTTGTGTGTATAAGGCAGAATATAATCAACCTCTACAGTCTTTTGGAATCCATTCACTTTAATATTGTTATTACTCATGGAAATTCCATTGGAGCTCAAAAATGTTTGTAGATTGACGGCTATGAATTGTGTTGCAAAAACTGCTGTAAAACAAAAAATATTTACAACACTGACACTGATGTTGTCAAATTGTTTGTTGTCTCTAGTTTTTTCGGTTTTTACCACCAAAACACTCGTATTTGTAACGGCCAACGGTAATGAATCTCTTGAATCTGAGTATTATAATGGATGATTGTGCTTGATAACTACAGTTCAATATAATTCATAATATTCCCATTTATTTAAATATCCCCAAAGTAACAAAAAAATTATAAACTCTATTCCCTATTGATAGTAATAATAATACATAATTTCCAAAATAATAAAATCTCGCTATATTAATACATCTATCACTTGTGTTTCAACCATGTTTTATAACCTTCCAAACAGGACGAAACATCAATCAATCAATCAATCAAAACAATACATTTTCACTTCACCATTTTCTAATCCAGCAACAAATCTTGAATCACTTAATCCAACACATGAAACACTCAGATTATTACTAAATGTATGTAAACATTTCCCATTTTGTAAATCCCATACTTTAATTAATCGATCATGAGCACCACTAATGATTCTAAATGTATCGGCAGCAATTGACCAAACTCCTTCAATATGGCCAAATTGAGTTCTTATACATTTACCCGTGGCAACATCCCATAATTTGATTGTATTATCTAATGCAGAAGTTAAGAAATGTGTAGGATATGAATTAGGGGTAGTAGCAGTAGTAGCGGTATTGTTGTTGCTTGGAGTAAATGTCGATCTATTAATTGTAGCTGTATCATTTGGTAATGATATATTATTGGTTCCTAATGTTGCACCCATTGCTGTGGCTGTGGCTGTGGCTGCTGCTGATGTTGTTGTTGTTGTTGTTGTTGTTGAATTTTGATTATTTTCAGAATCACTTTCACTTTCATCTTCTATTAATTCTTCTTTATAAGTGAAAGGGATAATACATTGGACTTGACCTATATGGCCATTATTTTCCATACCACCGAAAACTTTGATACATTCATTACTATTCATATCCCACATTCTAATTGTTGTATCATCACTAGCACTGAAAATAGTGTTTGAAGCCAGATGAATCTTGACATGATTGACCCAATCGGTATGACCTCTCAATGTATAACAAGTTCTTGAATCAACATGCCATACTCTAACTGTATGATCAGCTGATCCAGAAACAATAGATTTATTTGTGAAATCAACGGAAACAACCGCATCTTCATGTCCACGGTAAGTGGCAATACATTGTCCAGTATGATAATTCCATACTTTAATTGTTGAATCTAATCCACCAGATATTAATTTTTGATTATCAAAAACTAATGCTCTTACTCCCTTGGTATGACCAGTTAAAGTTTTAACACATTCACCACTATCAATCTTCCATATTTTTATTGTTGTATCATATGATCCTGTCATAAGATATTTACGATTAAATTGTAAACATGTAACTCCATCACTGTGTCCAGTAAATGTTTTAATTGTATGAGTTCCCTTACGCCAATTTTTCTCTAATTTGAATCTTTCTGAATACACTGATTTCCAAGGACGTTTTCTCACTACAACCGATGTCGGTATAATTTTTTTGTGATTATCTTCAGTATCAAGTTTTACTTTTTTCCTGTCTGGTTGCCCTTCTCCATCGAGTACTTGTGACTGTGCTTGTGAAGACCCTTGTTGTTGCTGCTGCTGCTGTTGTTGTTGTTGTTCGTCATTCCTTTTTATAGGTTTAATATTATCATCATCGGTCATTTCACGAGCTCGCTTCATATGCATCAAAGGTAATCCCCAACCACAATTTGGACATTTTCTATCAATATGTTGTTGACACATATAATGCCATACTCTATCATCATCAGCTAAACTTTTCCATTTACGAGAAACTTGGGCAGCATTACATAATGATCGACAATCCAAATAACATAAAATCTTGAGTGATATTTCTTGGGGTAAAGTCGATATAAAATCAATTTTAATCAATGAAGAAACTTCTTGTGAAATAAATGACAATTGGGGAAAACAACATTGACTTAATAATCCTTGTAATATTAATTGACGATGTTGTACTGGTGCTGCACTGAAAATTGACCATACATGAGTTATTGCTTGTTGATCACCATTAGGTAATTTATCCAATTGATCCTGAATCAATTTCATTCGTGCTTCATCGGTATGTTTGTTACAGGTAATGTCAGGGTTGTGACGATAACAATATTTATGGAAATTATCCTTAGGAATCATATTTGCATCACTAATATGTTTAACTAAGAATGGTGTTACAACTGAAACTTCTTGATTAGGTAGGTCGTCAGTTATTTGATTAGATATTGTTTGTATTGATGAGGTTGGTTCAGGTGATGATGGTTGTGTTTGAATGAAATCTGATGGGGCTTTACTAATTATAGTGGATTTGGTGTGTGATGAGTATACAATATCTGGTGAATGGTGTCTTGTTGATACAGATGTCGTAGTTGTTGATGTTGATAACCCTTGTGGTTGAGGTTGTGGTTGTGGTGGTTCTGCTGTAGTAGAATTTATTAAATTATTAAAGTTGTTGGTGGTCTTTGACGAAGAGGATGAAACCTCATCACAATTATTCAATAAATTCATACTCAAATGTGTATATTATTGGGTATACTTCCTCTTGTAGGGGTTTGAGTTCTGTGAAAGTAGTTTGGTTATTGATTCCTGAATTAGATTTAATGTTTGAGAACAAAAAAAAATGATTCCTTCAAACAAGTAGGTTGTAATCACAACTAATTTGAATAAAGAACAAAGACGGGAATGTTATGAAATATATAGTAGATAACAAAACTCCAAGTAGAATGTGTTATTCAAATAGAAAATCCACAACAAGAATAGTAATAATGACTTGAAAAATATATGATAGGTTTTTCTCTTAGGTAAATTTTCAATGGGAAAAAAAGAAAAAAAGAAAAATTAAGGTGTGGCTCTTTCATCATCATTTTATACTTAAAGGCATTTCTTTTTCTTTTTCTTCTTCGTGCTTTCAAAATCAGAATCCTGCATGGTAAAATTAGCATCACACACTTTTACTATCATTACACAAACTGAAAAAAAAAATTAACCGAAAAAGAACTAAAAAAAAAAAAATGGAAAATTGTAACAAAACGTGACATTACAGAATTGGTCCTATTACTATATTTTTTTTCTTCTAGAACTATACTTATTGTATGTGATTAAAGAATTCATTACCCAGTGCTCGGACATTGAATATGGTTTTGATATTCTTTAATTCCTGATTATGTACTTTTTAACTTTAAATGTTAACTTTTGAACTAGGGAGTGGAGAAGAGGGGGGAAAAAAGAAAGAAAATCATTCTCGGGTCATTGGTCATTGGTCCGAACCGAAAGTGGGTCTTACAATTTCATATTCCTTCTAAATGAAATTCAAACAACATCAATACGAAAAAAATGATAGTTCATCTGTTTGACAAAAAGACTATATTTAATAAAATAGAAACAATTTAAACAGCAATCTTTGCATATTTCCACTGTATTGTTATAAAATGAAATATTATTATTCAATTGAAAGCAATATCAAGAACAACAATCTTGTAAGATTACAATTTGTACATAATATAGTAGCAGTAAACCAAGATTATATTGGTTAGGTAACTTGTTTGCAATGAGTCGAGAAAAAAGAAAGAAAAAAAAAAGTGGGTTTCGTATTATGCACTACCGCAGTTGCCGCCGCCACCACCACCACCACCACCACCACAATAATGCGACAAACATTGTTGCAGCCACAATTGCAATTGTTCAAGCCATGTCACTTCCTGGCCAAAAAACTTTAGATTAGGTGATAACAATAATTGATAACAATACAACTGTACATAAACAAACCTTATCACAAGTTGATTGTCCGTTCTATTGCTATCATAAGCTGATGTTGCTTCTGGTTGTGCGATTATTATTTTCTTCCAGTTAGTCCTGACAAGATTACTATTCACGAAATGTTGAAAACAAAAGATTATAACAACTTTAATTTGACGAATAATGGTTTGTTAATCAAGTTGTGATCTGGGTTATTATTAATCATATAAGTCCTTTGTATTTAACCTATTTTAGAAAGTATTGTTATTATTCTTAGTCCTACAAAATAAAAAGCATATAAAATACGCGTTTGACTAAAAGTAGTTAATCGATTAACTCGTATTAACAAGCAATGTTTTATCAATCGTGTTCACTTTTACTGATATGAAGTTTCAGACCTAAATTGTGGATCTTTTTTTATTTATTGAAATTACAGACGATAAAGTTGACGATAAGGCTGTGGCACAACAAGCTTAATTCTAAATTGTACCATGTGATGCGTCAATTTTACAAGAATGGGGGGATAAGAGATAAGCATAGTTTCTATTATCTACTTTTCGCCTATTGATGCCAATTTTATCTGAACAATTTTGTTGATAATTTTCACAATAGTTTGTAAAAAAATCCTGCAAAAAAATCTGCAAAGAATCGAATCCCCCATTAACCTACACAACAAAGCTCAAGTATCACAGACTCCATAAAGCTAAATGGAAAACATATTCAACAACTACTACTGATACTGTTATTATTTGACTAGTATGTCTAATGATTACATAAGAATGACCTGGAATATTCTAGAAGTGAACTGTCACACACTCAGCCAACATTACCGCGAATACAGGCTGATCAAGTCAAGTGCGACATCTAGACAATTACTCAACATCTTACAAATGATGCACAATGAC
>OBUW01000038.1_pt1 | contig 109050 bp, 59 predicted proteins | sample 1475761 | NCBI WGS metagenome assembly OBUW01 (sample SAMEA2579908, study PRJEB22360) | human gut metagenome | biome: human gut; feature: human-associated habitat; material: faeces | place: Denmark | collected 2008/2010
AAGATTACATAACTCACTCGACGAGATATTGAAATCATCAGGATACATATTTGAGATAATCGACCAAAACAGAAAACAAAGCAATGTGATAACTAGCCCCAACAACGAACTAATCCAAAAATCCATAACCCAACTGCTCAACGGCGAAATCCAAAACTTCCATGCTATTCTAGACCAAACAGTGTCGAAACTCAATGATGCAGAGTGGTGTCTCGGCGTTATGGTTGAAAAGAAAAAGAAACTTGACGAATTGAAAGTCAAAGAAGAAGCGGCAAGAAAGAAACGTGAAGAAGAGGCCAAGAAGAAGGCAGAGGAGGCCAAGAAGGCAGAGGAAGCCAAGAAGGCAGAGGAAGCCAAGAAAGCAGAAGAAGCAGCAAAGAAGGCAGAGGAAGCCAAGAAGGCAGAGGAAGCCAAGAAGAAGGCAGAGGAGGCCAAGAAAGCAGAAGAAGAGGCCAGAAAGAAAGCAGAGACCGCCCCACAAAAGTTTGACAACTTTGACGACTTTATTGGCTTTGACATCAACAGCAATACCAACGACGAAGACATCTTGTCCAACATGGACTACGAGGACCTAAAATTGGACGACAAAGTACCTGCCACCACAGACAACAACTTGGACATGAACAACATACTTGAAAACGACGAGCTGATACTAGACGGGTTGAACATGACATTGCTCGACAATGGCGACCACGTAAACGAAGAGTTTGATGTAGACAGCTTTTTAAACCAGTTTGGTAATTAGGGGCTCTGTTCTACAAGACATATGCAGATAGTACAGGAATAAGAAATGTCAAATATTTTATATAGCTATATATTTCAAGTGTTTATTCTGTTCAACAAGTTCTAACCGTAGATACACCAAATCACCAATTATGTCACACATTACTGAGCTAGCTTAACGGGCCAACTACTTTAAATTGCAATCTGTTCTTTATTTTTTGGCTACACATCCTACACCTCATCGTCTAACCCAACTACCGCCCCGTCCGGGTTCATATTATCTGGTGGCGAAATACTTGGCACAGTCTCTAAAACCACATACGCCAACCCAATGCCAAACACCACCAACCCTGCAAACACTCTAAAGAATGACCCGCCACTCAAACTAACACCAAGAAACGTGTAGAAAACCCCTCTGCCAATAAACGAAAACAAAAACGACGCATAGGCATAGGCTTCTGCAGGAACAGTAAACTCTAACGCCCCAATGACCCCACCAAACACAATAATGTACAACCCACAAACAAACGCATGGAAACTATAGAACAACTGCGAAAGTCCCCCTACCACACATAGCCCAGCAACAACCAAATTGGTTACCTTGAAAACACCAGTCAAATCGTCGTTCATGGTTGATGAAAAGTGGCCAGAGTTTATATTTTTGGGGGAAAGTTTTTTTGTTTTTGTTTTGCTTGTCACGTGAAAATCACGCACTAGTCACGCATTTCCCACCTGACATTGTTTATTTCCCTCCCCAAAAAAACCCATCATCAACCACCACTTCTTCTTCTTAACCAAACCATGAACGATACTTGGAGGTCTCGATTAAAGGAGATTCTGCATATCACTGCAGACCCATTCTTGCGGGACTTTCACAAACTACACACCAACGACAAAGAACAAATCTACAGCATCCTCCACAACCCCGACAATGTTGTTGAACAGACATTCAAAAACACAATCATCAAGTCCATGGAAGAGTCGATGTTCCGGCCATTAATACCTACACAGCAAATGAAAAGAAGACAAAACGACCACCACAACCAAGGTCCACCCCCAAAAGTCCAGAAATCTACGGTCGACTCCCTAAAATCACAACATCAAATAGATCAACAAAACTTCGACTGGTTTCTCAGCCAACCACTAGAAGACTTGGAGGTTATGACAGTGCCAGAGCAGTACCCATTGACCGTACCCGCAGTCTTGCCCCTTGCCGAGCTTTATTACCTCACCCAGACACTTGCACTGATAAAACTCCTCCCAGGAAGCCACAAAGTGTTGATGACAGAAAACTTTGAACTGGCATTGGCAGAAGGGAAAATCGCCGTGCTCTACTCCCGCATCGAGGAACTCAAACGACAAGGAAAATGGTCATTGAGACAGCCACAAAAGTTCTACGACCCATTCAAGTTTATCCGCAAATCGAAAAAGAAATCGTTTCATTGGGACTACCTCCTCCAAGAAGGGAAATGGATGGCAGATGATTTTAGAGAATCCCTGAAATACAAAAAATGGTGTTGCGTGGTCATTGCCGAGGCAGTAGAACAATACTGGAAAGGTAGAAAAGTGTCCCACCAGACATTTGTCGATGTGGCAGACTTGAAAAAGATCGACAAGTCAATCATACGCAACCTCCCTGTGTACACCGGACTTGGCGGCGACTCCAGAGAACCACCGATCGCCACAGTCTCAAAGCTAGTCTACCCTGCTGAAGACAACCATTGGTATAAGATAGCCCTCAAGCCACACCGCCACCACCACCGCCACCAAACCACCCACCAAGGCTTGTTTGGTCTGACCCGCAAATACAACACCCTAAAACCACCAAAACCACCAACTCCCAAAAACATCGAGTACCGTATCCCCACTATTTGGCTACCAGAAGACGACAAGCGGTTGATCCATTATGTTGCCGAGTTCTGTTTCAATTGGGACCTCATTTCCGAACACATCCTGTCGAGCTCTACAGCAGTAAGCCTCAAAAAGTACGAGTCAAACATCGAAAGACGAACTCCGTGGCAGTGTTTCGAGCGGTACATCCAACTAAACGACAAGTTCCAGTTTTCCGACATGAAAGGGGTATACGCATACCACGCCCAGCAATGGCTAGAACAGGCACACAGAGCTCAACTGACAACCAAACGCAGAATCTCACCATTGGGGGTGGGCCCAGAATCCGTGCAAAGAGGTAATAGAAAGTTACGCTGGGCATCAATGTTTGATGCAATGAGAAAGGCTATGAAGAAACGGGAGATCGCCGCTGCAAAAATAAACCACCGCAAATCAACAGCAGAATTACAAGCCAACCAAAATGTAACTGAACCCAAACCCAACAGCGACAGAATTCCTACTCCTGCAGAGCTTTCAAGACTCAAATTCGAAAGAGACAAAACACTACATGAAAACCATATCAACCAGCAAGCTACTAGGGCACGCATGGTGCAAGCAGTGGCTAAACCAGCACCAGCACCACCACCACCACCAAAACCCGTGAAAAGACCTACAACACCTAACGGCACACCCCTAACCAACGAGCAAATCCAGCATTTACTACAAATGCAAAAACATAGAAGAATGTTGCAACAACAACAACAACAGCAGCAGCAACATCAGCAACAACAACACAGAATCCATTTCCCGCCAGCCCAGGTCTCTAAAGTCATCAACGACATCCAACAGCAAAATCCAGGGTTATCAAAAGACCAAGTAACTAAACTTGCAGCTCAGTACCTCGCCAGTTTGCTGCAACAGGGGTACGGCGTACCTTCCTCGCCAGTGCCACCACACCAAAAAAACCAAACTGCATCGCCCATGTCAGGGTCGCCAAACAACGCGTAAGTAGTGTTTATAGAAAAAAAAAAAAAAACCCAAAATTTTTTTTGGAAACAGTTCACTCTTTTTCTCTAACCAATGTCAGACAACGACCTTAAACATGCATTGACAGTAACGCCACTAGCACATTTGGTGCCCACTCAAGCACTACACGCCTTGCTGTGTCCCCTGACCCTGCCGCAAGTGGAAGAGCCTTATCCCAGAGGTAAAACAATAGATGTTGCCGACGAGGAGGTAATGAAATTATTGGGAAAGGAGTTGCTAGAGTATGACGTGGACATGCCAATCTTTTTCAAAGAGTATTTCAAAACCGGCGGCACATCGTCTATCCCATTGAACGAGACAGAAAGGCAACTACTTGCCAAGAACACTGTTCCCTACTGCACCAAGGTGACAACTGTCCAGCCCCCAAGACTATCCGTTAGAAAGAAATACAACGCCACCGAAATGGACCACCACAACCGCAACTACGAAAAGAAGTTTAGCAAGGAATTGAAGGAACTAAATGTCAAACGGCAAACAGAACACACGCAACCGACCACCAGAAAACTCGTCAAACTTTCTGAAGCAGATATTGAAAAGTCAACCACCACCAGAATCATGCTGCTTCTTGAAACCCCTACCCCACAATCATTCGAAGATATACTCGACCTTATCGATGTGCCCCAAACCATACTCAACACCGACCAATCGAGACAGGTAATATCAGTGTGCAAAAAATACTTGGCAGAAACCGTTCCCGAGTTGTCCACCACCACTCCGGACATTATGGGACCAATGTCGGCATCCCTTTGCATAGCCACAGTGATGAACAAAAACAGGTTCGACTTGAAATTCCGCGTTGACGATACTTTCTCAGAAGTGGCACAGCTAGTATACTGGTTTGTCCATACCATGTTGACTCCCGAACACATACCACGTATGGAGGGTCCGATCCTATACATTTGTGACTTGCTCAAAAAACTTTCATTTATGAGTACAATCGTGCTTTGTGACGAAGAATCACTCACCAAATTCGAAATATCCGCCATCCACATCCTTTTTGAAGAGCTGGACCCAGAGTTCTTGCTCAAGCACGCTACAGCAACATTCCTTGCCGATCTCTACCACCTGAGCTATATCCAAAGAAAGTTTTTGCTAAATGAATTGACAACAAACTTCCTCAGATTGCCCACCAAAAAGTCCGAAGCTAGAAATTATAGAACCCACAGGGGGTTCAACATCCTGGTGTTTACTGCTGTCGCCGTCAAATTCGCTCGAGAAGAGTCAGATACAAATGTGCTTGCCCGGGAATTGATTCTGCGAGTAACCTCCAACTTCGACGCTACCGCCAAAACCTTGCTTGAATTGCTAGTTGAAGATTTGATCCACCTCCTACCATTTGGCGAATGGGCAGCTTCGGCGGCATTGCTTTATGGGCTTGCTACTACCATGTTGGCAGAAATGAAAAACCCGGCCGTGGAAGTCTTTTTCTTGGAACTTTTGGGAACCATATCCTCAAGCGTGCACGAAGTTAAACACCTGTTCCATCCAAATTTCCTCAAACCAGCTTTTGAAGAGTGTTTGGAGTACGGATCTGACACTGACCTCAACTACGTGACACACGCCGTGTATGATAAACACCCTCGATCCCGCAAACGATATATCGAGCTCTTGGTGCTTGATTTGGATAAATTCTGCAACGCATACTTGACTTTGCTAGGCAAGTGTTTGAACTCCCCCAAAACAAAACTCAAAACCAAAGCAGTAAAAGTGTTGAGTGTGTTGTCCGACAAACAGCCAAACTTACTAAATTCCAAGGTCTTGCAGCTGGCATTATCGGCCAGACTCTGTGACGATGCCACCCTGGTCAGGGACGCAGTATACGAGTTTATTGGCAAATACATCAAAGCCCACCCAAACGAAGCCGACAATTTCTACAACTCACTATGCAACGCCCTATCCGATGAAGGGGTTTCGGTCAGAAAAAAGGCAATCAGACTCACCAGAGACATCTACCCCATGTTCAGCGAAACTTCACGCATCTCCATTGCCACCAAAATGTTGAAACGACTTAACGACGAAGAAGATAATATAAGAAAAGAAGCAGCATCAATGTTGGTCGACTGCTGGATAAGAAAACATTTGGTGCTGGAAATGATTACCCTTGCAATGTCTCACCACAAAACTTTGGAGGGTTTGGAAACGTTCCTTGAATCGTATGTGTTTCCCGAAAAAGAATTGCAGCCCCACCTAAAACAGCTTGTGGAAACACTTTTGGATATGCAGACTGAAGGTGCCCTATTGCTTCTCTCAGTGTGCAGCAGTGGCAAACCCGACCTAATAGGCCAAGACCTGCTCATAGCCTTGCAGCCATTCTTGACTGACGCCAATAACGTCACCCAAAAGTCCTACCAATACGGACTAAAAGTATTGAGGTGTGCCTTGCCTCACATCACCTCCTTACGTCCTGACTTTATCGACCCACTCCAAGAATTCTTATTTGCCAAACTCACCAAAATGACTAAAAAAGAACTACACGAGGCCGTACCAAGTTTATGGCAACTATGCAAAATCAAACAGGATTTCACCAAACTCGTCAATGCCGTCATCTCCACCATGAAAATGATTTGGAAGAATACCGAGCCCCACCGGCTCGCCAAATTAATCCAGCTCTTGGCATGTTTGGAAAAACATTGTGATTTAGAAAGGTTCCGTGAAATGTTTGCCAAAGCTAATCTTGGCCTCAAAACGAACGAATCGGTCGTGTCATTGTCTGTCAAGTATATACTCACCTTCTGTGGCGACACGCCAGTCCGGTCCACCGCCGTCAATAACCTCCTTATAGTCTGCTCCAACTCCCCACGAATTCTCATGTCACCACCAGTACTTTCAGTATTTGACGAGGCATTGGACTCGACCCCCGACGTCATCAAGGGCCTACTCCAAACAATGATTGACTTTATACAGGAAAGAGATAAACAGTCATCTGCATCCTCTAGTTTAGAAGATATTGTTGACGACGCGTGCCCCGGTCTTGTCCAACGGTATATCGAGAAAATTTTGGTACTAAGCCTTTCCGACAAGGGCAAGTTTGCGTACTTGCCATTCCAATTCGTACAGGTTGCTTTGGACTTGGGGTTTGCCAACCCGAAAATTTGTATATCCACGGTAATTGCCTTGGAAGCGTCGTCTCAGCCCCTCATTCATTGCTCAGCAATTGCTATGCACAAAAAGTTGTTTGACAAGCATGAGTCGTTAGTAGACTCGAGCTACCAGGAGAGTATACGCAAGGCATTCGATGCAGGACTCACATCCCCCATCTTTTTCAACTCCATCTACACCATCATTCACCGGTCAAAGACTTCGAGATCAAAATTCCTAACCGCTTTGGGGAGAGTATTGGTTTTAGGGGATATCCATTTCTTATTGTTCTGTGTTGAGAGAACCGCTGCAATCACTTTCAAGTACACTGACGACGTCTTGGTGGTGTTGAAACACTTGCAGGACGAAATACGTACTGTCGATGTGGCAGACCTCGACCAGCCCCAAGCATTATCTGTTTGTGCACTAATCGAGTTGTATCGCTACTTTACTACTGCTTACAAAATATCAGAGCATCAAATTAACAATCATGATATCGATTCAAAACAAACTATAAAAGTAAAAGCTAACCACAGTCTAGACTTGGGGTGGATCACCGACAGCATCGGTGGTGACTGCTTGGATCGATGCTTGGAGACTATACGCGCATTCATTTAGCTTGTTTGTGCATCATTCTCCTCATATGTAGTGGGAGCTGGAACCCGTTGCGGTATGTAGGTATATCTTCGAAATTAGTACCAAAAAGTATATTGTCTTTTGTTTGAATATCAATTTGCGAAATATCCTCCACATCCTCTAGCTTGGTTATGGGCTTGCCCTTTGGCTTTGGCGGTTCTTCACACTTTTCAATTTTGGGGGTGGCAAGCGGGTCAATCACCAAACAATAGTCGTTCCCCAAATTTAGTCTTATCACTGGCCCATACCGCTGTCTTTTTTCCAATTTCCTTCTCTCTCTCAACTCCTCTATTGGCACATCATACTCAGAATCAGAACCACCATACCACTCCTTCATCTCCTGGCTGTGCACTTCCTTCCGTTTTCTCCAGTTTTCGTGCTTCTGCAATAACCGTTCAATCTCTTTAATCGTCAACTCCTTCTTCCTCTCCAACTCATCATAATCCTTCATATCCTTAATCACAGTAATATCCGGTAAACTCCTAATCCAATCATACTGCGTCAACCTCTCCAACTGAGACTGTAACGTATCCAACTCCCATAAGTTCTTGATTCTCTCCTCATTCGACATCTGCTTCTCATTCTTCTTCATTCGGCGGTAAAAAATATCGTAGGTCGAATCAGGTAATGGATCCTCCTTTGGTGGTCGTCTCGGCAATTGTCGTTCAACTATCTTTGTGTTGGACTTGAGTTTCGGCAACTCGGGCATACCACACCCATAATAATGATACACCGCCCCATTACCACCAATCGCAATCTCCTTATCGTTATACAAATACTCATTCACATTATCAAAATCAAACAACGCCTTGCTTTCTACTTTCAGGCTCTTCGATCGTAACTTTCTAGACTCCATTGTTGAAGAAAACAAAAAAAAAGTGTGACGCGTCAAAAAAAAAAAAACCACAACAACTATTCCTCTTTATCATGAACACTTTACGAAGAAGAAGAATACCAAAACCGATCCCACGGATCTTTGAAGACGATGAGTATAAACAATACACACGTCCGCACAATTGGAGACTTCTCTCTTTGGTTGGCCTTTGCTGGGTATTGTTGATCCACTACTTTGAACGAACTCGTCCCCAAAACACTCTATCGGCATGCCAATGGAAAAACTGGGAACAGTGGAACTCCCCCGACTCTGCTCATAGAATAGTGTTGATTGCTGATCCACAGATTGTCGACGACTACTCCTACCCCAAACAATTCAAGATAATAAACTACTTTACCAAAAAATTGGCCGACAACTATCTCCATAGAAACTACGAAATGATCCATTCAGTGCTAGCACCAGACACAACCATCTTTTTGGGAGACTTGTTTGATGGCGGACGGTACTGGGACGACAAACAATGGATAGACGAGTACAAACGGTTTACAAAAATCTTTCCTAAAAAAATCAACCGTCGTGATATCCGCTCCATCCCCGGCAACCACGATATAGGGTTTCAAACTATACGCCACAAGGTGGTTAAACGGTTTGCCGAGTACTATGGCGAGCTCAACGACTATATAGAGCTAGGCAACCACACATTGGTATTGCTAGACTCGATATCTTTATCACATCCAGATAAGTTGATCCGAAAAGAACCCGACAACTTCTTAGACCAGCTCAACAATCGAATCAGCACCACCTTCCCACGTATATTGCTTACACATGTACCATTATTCCGAAACCCTGCCACCCAAACATGTGGTCCACACAGAGAAAAGCGTAAGCCATTCCCGTTACAACGAGGCGATCAGTACCAAACCGTTATTGAGTACGAGATATCACGCAGAATTCTCAACACCATAAAACCAACCCTTATTTTCGCTGGCGACGACCATGATTATTGCGATATCACCCAGGAATACGATGGCGGTGCTGCCCGAGAAATAACCGTCAAGTCTGCTGCCATGACAGGAGGAATCAAGCACCCAGCAGTGCAGTTGCTTTCCCTAAACACAAACGAACCCACAAAAACGTATGAGACGGAAATGTGCTATATGCCAAATGCATACTACAACTTATACGCCTATATCACATTCTTACTACTCACCTCGTTTTTCATCGATAGATCTATTGTGTTTCTCAACCTCGTCTGGCCCTTGTTTATATTAAATGTATACTATATGACTATTTGAACTTGAAAAATTTATCTGCATAACTTGGATTGAAATCTGCTCTTTTGGTAATGTATTGTCTCACCGTGTATGGCTTCATATTGGCCAATTGACCTTCTGTGACCAACGAGTTTACCAAATCGGTCTGCACCGTAAACAAATTGCCAATCTCTCTCAATATTTGAAACTGCTCCGACAATTCAGGGATTTTCCACCCGTCAATCACCGACTGGTACCGAATAACATCCTTGGTGAGCACAATCCCCCCTATAGAATTGACAGTAAACTTTTTGTAGTGCTCCAACAACTGGTGCAATACCTCCATCCCGATCTTGATCAATATCTTTTCGAGATTGGCCCCATTCATCGCCGACACGATACTACTATGTATTTCCACCAAATAGTTGCTCACAAGCTCACATGCTTCAGTGTCGTCTTCAATATTGTTGCAATTAAAATCCCTCTTCTTTTGCTTGGCCAACTGCGACTGAAGCTTGACTCGAAAATGGTCTAACGTATCGTTAAGAATAACATTCAAGGAGATCTCACATTGAGCAACAAACCCATTGACCATATTGCTCATTCTTGTCTTTATGCTGGGGATATTTGTGGCAATTGGCAAGATAATCCTCTTGATGCACGACGACATTAGGAACAACAACTCACTAATAGTGTTGAACGACGACAAGTAATCCAAACTCGCATTCTTCTTGCACTCATCATACACAACCTCAAGCCCAGCACCAATATAAAGCTTACCGAAATCAATAATCAAAATCTCCAACACCTCTAAAGCATAATCGGCTGACTTGGTAGGCACCAACTCCAACAACCTAGCCACAGACTCAATCACCGATTTGAGCACAGTCTCAACATTGCCAACATTCAACGACTTGCACTTCATAAATGTCGGTTCAGGCTCAGAGTTTCTCGTGCGGTCCTTAAGCTTGGCAGTGACATACTGCTTAAACTGGTTCATTCTCTTTTTCTCCGAAGCAAAACTAAACCTATCCTTTTCGGGTTTCTGGACATTGTCGAGATTCTCCAAACGCGCAGCCAAGCTCTTATTGGCAATTATATTCTCGTTGGCAGTGTTGAATTGGTGAATGATCCCATAAATAGTCTCTTCGAGGTTCTTCTTTTCGCGGTTGAAATATACATTGTCCCCAATATACTCAACAAACAAGTCGCTATGTGATTGGTCAAGAATGGCCGAAAGTTCCTGATCCTTATCCAACTCTTCAGTGGTCAAGTAATCCTTAATTTGCTCAGTGAAATCTCCAACTAACGTGTACAACGAATGTAACACCCTCACGTGTGCCAAGGGGCTCACGGACAACGATTTCTGCAACAACGATGTCACTTTGTTCCTAATAATCTGGGCATACATTCTCTGGATAAATATCTTGATAACAGGCGTTGGGTCAGCAAACACTTTCTTACTAATTCTTGCTCGTGACTTGATTTCAAACTTTAAAGTATCAAATGTTGCCTGCTCGTCGATTTTGAAATCTGACCTCCGCGAATCCGCCAACAACGCCCACTCTTGTTCGTCCAACGACTTTTCCTCATTCTCAATAACAATATCATTCTTAATAACAAACGTCTGAATCACATTTACCCCTTCGTTATACTCAAACAATATCTGGGCAATCTGGTTCATCATATCAAAATCAATATCGTCCTCATCTTCAGAAGCAATCTCAAACTTCCGGAGTAACTCCTTTTCCATGGTCTCTCCAAATTGTTCAATTGTGGTTATACATTTCATTGATTTCGGCAGTTTCTCGTCAGATACTTTTTTGGCCAAATTGAGCAAATTCCTAACTGTCTTGGCACACTTCAATTTATCGTCGAGCTTTTTGCTATTCTTCAATGTCTCCAACGGCAAGTATTGCTCTTTCATAAAGAACCCATGGTACGCACGAATCAAGAAAATAGTCTCCAACGATCGATCTCGAGAATTGGTAATTTTATTCAACGTATTCCCTAATGGGTTAATCCTCGTAGAAACGTCCAGGATCTGGGTGTCCAATATATCAAATTTCTTGGTCGCCTCGTCAATTTGTTGGTTCAACTCCAAAACGTTCTCCGAATGTTTCAACTCATACGAGTCCACTTGTCTCTCATTCTTTACTCGCTGTTCATTGGCCTCTGCTTGTAATTGTTTCAATTCTCTCAAAGTACTTTCAAAAGTTCTGATGTATGGCTTGGGATCAAGGTACGCCTTGTTGTTGACTTCAGCACCTTTAAGAAAATGATCTTTACTGATTTCTTCAATAAAATCGTTGACCGACAACCCATTGAGGTAGTTGTCTACCGTTAGTAGTTTCTTTATATTCTCATCTAGTTCATAAATAGAAAAACTCATCCTTGGTGGGCAAGTGGGGATGTGTGGTCAAAAAAGAATTTCTAAAACTTGTTTACGTTTTGTTGGACAAAAAAAAATATGTCGTGCGCAACCACCAAAATTCTACACTCGTTTTTGGGAAAAGGTTTATAAAAAAATACATTAGAATACTATACAACTATATTACTATTGCATCCCTTAGTTAGCCTTTAAGGTCAAGTGACATTTACCACAGTATTGTCTGTCTTTCATGTTGGCCATGAAAATACCGGCACCACAAGTTGGAGCTGGACATTCTCTTCTCAATCTTTCGACGTTACCTTCGTTGTCAACTTTGTAGTAAGTCAAAACAGCCAACTTGTGTTTTCTGTGCTTGTGCTTGATCTTCTTTGGGGTGGTGTAGACCTTCTTCTTTCTCTTTTTACCACCACCTCTCAATCTCAAGACCAAGTGCAAGGTGGATTCCTTTTGGATGTTGTAGTCAGACAAAGTTCTACCGTCTTCCAATTGTTTACCAGCGAAAATCAATCTTTGTTGGTCTGGTGGAATACCTTCTTTGTCTTGAATTTTGGATTTGACATTGTCAATAGTGTCAGAAGATTCAACTTCCAAGGTAATGGTTTTACCAGTTAAGGTTTTGACGAAAATTTGCATCTTGAATTGGCTTGTCGGCAAATAGCTATGCTTCTTTCTTACCAAAAATGTGGGATTAGTGAAAAAAAAGAAGTGAAAAAAAGTTTTGAAAACTATATTGGTGGCGCACCAGTATTTGTATCTCATCAGAAAAAAAAAAGAGCTTGAGAAATTGTTTTGTGCGGGTCACGTGCAAAAAGTTAGGGTTAAGCCCTAATCCTCCGACTTACCTTGGAAAGTGGGTACATGTCAAAGCCTGGTCAGAGACATGTAATACTGTGCCATGTCACTGACCGTATTTCATTGCTATTTTTGACCCCCTTCTCCTATCTCTAGGGGTACTTTTTTTTTAGAGTCAAATTTTACCAAAACTAGGATAAAATTCTACGCTAAAAATTATACACATAGCAACCCTGACCCAACTCTTATTTTGTGTAAGTTTGCCAAGACTTACTCTCGCTTAGATAAAAACTATCAGCGGATCCAAAAAAAAATCACACCGGAGTATAATTTCCCACCAACAATGTCCTCTGATCTTACGGGATCTACAGCAATATCACAGCAACATCAGATAGGAGATAACGTGCTACTTCATCGGAAACAAATACGACAAGAGAATTCAAACTTTCACCCACCCACACGAAGACTAACATACCCCGAACTTCGATTTGGCAATGAAGAGTTGGACGAAATAATCTACGGGGAAAAGAAACCCAAACAAAGTATATGGAGAAGAATACTAAATGCTATATTATGTCGAAGTTGACTATACATATCTATACACACAACCTTTTCCATTAACTCAATTGCCGCATTAACTCATTCAATAGTTTGATGTGTTGTCTGATAATTTGTGCATTGTCTGCACTCGAAGCGATTTCATTCAATTTCACCAAATTGCTATTTATATGTTTGACAGTCAATAGTATCATGCTTAGCTCCATGAGCACTTGTTGCTGTTGGGAAGGTTCATCCATAATAGCATACCATCAATCAGATCGTGAATTTGTTTACAGTTCAGAAAAAAAAAAGTAGACAGAGAATGCGACAAAACCTTTAAACCTTTGTATATTTATAAAAACTCTATAAGACCAAACCCATTGCTAAGCCAATGCTTTTCTTGACTTTCTTCTCTTTTTACTGCTGCGATCCTGTAACAACTCCGCCATAGCTTGTTTCAATTCCTCATTTTCTTGAATCAATTGCAACTTGGCTTTCTCATTATCATTAAACTTTGTCAATAAATAATTATACTCTTTGCATAACTTTAAGTACGTGTTCTTTAGCGTCGAGTACAACCCAAGAAGTTTGGAGCTATCAATCATTAGTGACTTGACATAGCTTATTGTATCTAGGTTGGCCTTAGTTTCTGGCTCTGTGGCGACTGTGGAAATAGAATCAGTGGGTGAAAAAGTTGAAGTGGGAGTCGACATGGGCGACAATGTCATGATTTTCCTAATCTCCTCCTCTATATCAAAGTCAAGCTCATTGTTAATTTCAAACTCATCATAATTGTCAACTTGCTCTTCTCCGTTCATGTAGTTGGTTGTTAAGAAATAATGGTATAGTTTAGGTGTACAATTTTTTCTTAACAAAAAAAAAAAATACCTGAGATGGGGGGATGAGTATGTGCACATACCATAATACAAATATCACACTCCCCGTCAACTAACCTCTACAACACAATACTCGATAATATAAGTCAATAAATATTGTCTATGTACAGGCGATATCTACATGCAAATCATACAAAGCAAACTCCCAATATGCAAAAAAAAAAACAATAACCAACGACAAACAATTGTTTGAGATAATAGAAATGAAACCAACTATGCAAACATCCTAACCTCTAAATCAGTAAATTCTTAACCTCCTGCAAGATCTTGTTATTCTCAAAGATCCCATTTTCTTCCCACTTCAATGTCAATTTATTCAAAACATTTTCAAACGCTAATCTACCAGATTTGGCATTCTGGCCAAACCGTTCCACTGACCAATCTTCCAACTTGTCACAAAGTCTGCTTAACGAAGCAAATGCAGTGATCTCAGCACTTTGATGGAACACAGTTTTGTTATGAGGCAATTCGTCGTCCGGTTTATAAATAACAGTTTCCTTTACCAATAATAAATTATTCATAGTCAAATTCATGGATTTCATCACTAGGGTCCTATTAACCAAGTCAACCTCACTGACTTCACGCACATAACTCACAGTTGCACCTCCCACCACAAACGATAACCATTTCGGAATAGGTTGTTTACAGCCAATCAACCTTTCTGTTCTCAATGTCGTATTGTTATTAATCATTTCTCGCTGTAAAATATCAACAGATATAACATGTGAGGCTAATTCATTAGGGTATTTTTGCCAATTAGCAGCAGTAACTTGATCCCATGGGTAATTAAAAGAATGTTCTGATTCAAATAACTTCATTCTGTGTGTAAGCTGGGGATAGGAAGAAGAAAACTTGACTGGGGAAAAATTTTTTTTGAAAAAAAAGAAATCTGAACTTACCTTTGATTATATATGCGTGGTTACAAATTTTCACGCGCACGGGAAAAAGGTTAAGTGTGGGAAAAATTTCTTTTTTCTTCTACTTACTTCTAGCCGATGATCCGTATCACCCCGGAAAATTATACACAGGTCATTAATAATAGATAAGAAAAGCGCCACATCTAGGTGTAACTTTGCCTAATTAAGTTAACATGCATTATAAATCTAACTACTTTCATCGCTGGAACTTTCCTCACTAGAGCTGCTGTCACTGGAGCTGCTGTCGCTGGAGCTGTCACCAGAACTACTATCATCACTACTACCTTTACTGCTATCATCACTGCTATCATCACTACTACCTTCACTACCATCATCACTGCTATCATCACTGGAGGAGGTGTCACTTTTAACTGGCGACTTTGTAGCTTGTGTAGCACGTTTTGGAGCTCGTCCAACTTTCAATTGAGACATGGGCACCTCACTGTCACTATCACTTTCACTCTCACTTGAATCATCATCACTACTATCAAAAATTCTGGAAAACTTCTTCTTTGGTTTTGTTGGCAGTAAAAGAATAGGCTTCTTCATCTCAATGGTGGTACGTGGATGCTTTAAATCTTTTAATGAAGCCAACCGTTGAGTCGTTTTTGGTGCTGGTGCAGGTACAGGTACTTTCTTAGGTTCGCCAATAGAAGAAGCGATAGGTTTTGGTGTTTTTTGGACTTTCACTGGTTGAGGCTTCTCTTTAGATCCAGTTGTTTTCAATTCAGGTTTCTTGACTGCTGGAGATTCATCACTAGAGCTGGACTCAGACGACTCTTCATCAGACGAATCCATTGACTCATCACTTGAGTCTGAATCAGATCCCGACCCAGATTCACTTGAATCAGAATTGTCACTTGACTCACTAGAATCAGATCCTGACCCAGATTCACTGGACTCAGAATCGTCACTTGATTCACTCAGGCTATCCTTACTATCTGGTTGTGGCACTTTTTCAGACATAGACACAGTTGGATCATTAGCCTTCTTAACAGGAATGGATTTCAAATTTACATCATCTTTATCCTTTTCGATACCATCATTTGTATTTGATCCCTCATCTTCTGTGATATCATCACTATCCAGAACAAATTCTTTACTCAAAACCATTTTAGCACGTCTTGTACTTGTAGTTGGAGTCAACGCCAAACCTTGCACACGTGGAGTTGCTATTGGCAACGGTGCAACCATAATTTCTGACTTGTTTGAAACATTCTTATCACCACCAGCGTTTGCAATTGGTTGCTTCTGATTCAATTTAGGAGGTGTTTCTGGGTTAGTGGAACTTTCGGTGTCACTACCAGAAGATGAGCCATCTGACACAACAGCAGAGTCGCTGGCTTCCTCATCACTGCTAGAAGATGAGTCTTCTGAAACCTTTGTAAGGGTTTCTGGATTATTGGAAATTTCTTCGTCATTACTAGAAGCCAAACCATCTGATACCTTTGTAGGGTTATTGGCAACTTCTTCATCATTACTAGAAGCCGAGTCGTCCGACACTTTGCTTGTGTTACTAGCCATTTCTTCATCACTACTAGAAGATGATTCATCTATATCCATAGTAGGAGTTTCTGGATTATTGGCAATGTCTTCTTCACTACTAGAAGATTCTGAAATTTTTGTAGCGGTTTCTGGGTTATCGACAATTTCTTGGTTGCTGCTCGAAGATGCTTGATCTGACACCCTTTTAGGGGATTGTGGCTTATCAAAAATTTCTTCATCACTGCCAGAAGAAGAGTCATCTATATCCATAGCAGGTGTTTCTGGGTTAACAACAATTTCTCCATCACTGCCAGAAGATAAGTGATCGGACACCCTTGTAGGGGATTGTGGCTTATCAACAATTTCTTCATCACTGCCAGAAGATGAACCATCAGACTTTTTTGTAAGGTTACTAGCAATTTCCTCATCACTGTTAAAAGACGAATCATCTGTATCTATAACAGGGGCTCTCGGGTTATCGACAACTTCTTCGTCACCGCTAGACGCTGAGCTATCTGAAATTATAGCAGGTGGTCTACGAACATTCCGAATGGCTCTCCTTTCGTTCTTGAACGAAGAGATTTCTGAGGATTCATCAACATATTCGCTTCCTGAATCACTTTCAGACTCACTGGAAGATTCACTTTCAGATTCACTTTCCGACTCGTCGTCAGCTTCAACTTCATCTTCCGATTCAACTTGCTCAGATTCAACCTCCATTTTATCTTCAGCATTGACTTCAGGTTCAGTTTCAGTTTTTTCTGTAATTTCAACTTCTCCTTCACCATGAACTTCAATTTTACCTTCAGGTAAAGGTTCATGTTCCTTTTCAGGACCCATTTGAGTCTCATTAACATTCACTGACACATTATTATTTGGAGCATCAGATGTTTCAGAGACTCGGCGTACATTTGGTTCGCTTGGTTGGGTTTGGTTGGAAGCACCACGTTTTTCCAGAGAATCAATATCATCAATTCTTGATGTGGTCGTCACAGTTTCAGATTGGTCTCCATCATCACTTGTAATACTCGATGTGCTTTCTTCAGAACTTTCATCACTGCCATCAAAATTTCTAGACAACTTTGTATTTTTTGGCAAGGAAAAACTAAATCCACTAGCAATAGGTTTAGTTGAGGTCGGTGGGTGTAAATCTATCAACGATTTCAACATGCCAAGTTTACCTGTTTGATGGGAATTGTCAACACTAGTCGTTGGGACGTTGGGGTTATTAACAGGGCTGTCTTTTGGTACTGGCGTGTTTGATTGGGGTGTATTGTTCGACAGAGAACCCGTGCCATTAACTATCGATGCATTAGCACTTGTATGCGGAGTATACTTAGACCTCTTGATCTTTCCAGCAAACGAGTCATTAAGCAAATCATCTACACCGTCAGCACTTTCCTCAGACTCCTCATCTTCATCTTCTTCAAATGCGTCAACAAAATGCAAGTCATTCTTTTCCAATAATTGCAATATTTTTGATTTCTTGATTGTACGAACTTCCTCTTCAGAATCGTTTGGTCGCTTTCTGGATTCATCTTCACTTTCTGAAGCACTCGTATCCTCATCTTTCGAACTCACCAAACTAGGACCACTCTTTTCAGGATGCAATGTTGATAGTAAATGAGATTTGTCAACCGTTCGTTTAAAGCTATCGTCGATCTTACAAATCAAATCAACCAAAGTCACATGATCCGGAGGAATAGAAAACACTTCCGGTGGTTGAATCAGCCTATCAATAGCACTTTGATCATTTTTCATATGCAACTCATTATAGAGAATAGAAAACTTAAAGTACAAGTCACTATTCCTGATTGAAGGGAATATTTCGTTCACAAAAACATCACTTACTTTATCCCAATCCATATTTGGCAGTGACGGGGTGAACTTCTCAAAATTGTTCAATCTAAGCATAATCGAAATAACATCCTTAATACTATAATGATAGTCTAGTATAAACTCGTCGCCCCTCGTTTCTCCCTCAACGACAAAAATACCATTTTCAAACTTAATAGGATAATTATCCAAAGACTCGTTTCCAACAGTATCCAATGCTTTCCCAATACAAAGCTGGTTAAATTTATACATCACGGGATCTGACTTTAGTTTTTGGATCAATTGGTTGTAATTAAAAAGAAGATTAGAAATAATATCAGTGTGGCTCAACGACTGTCTTAACCAATTCTTCAAACCATAGTCGCCAGGAAACTTCATACCATCTTTATAGTAATACCCATCTAGTTGTTTGCTAATGTAAAGTATCTCAATATTGGTAAAAAACCTATTCATCCAACAGTTGTTATGTAGAACTAATAAAATTTTCCTGCCCTGCAATTGCAACTGGAAATTCAATCTTAGCAAATAGATATATAGATGATATGGGTTTAATAGACCAGTGGGATAGTAATTGAATGCTTCTGTAACACTAGATGTAACCACTAGCGGATCCAAGAAATCAGTACCGGAAAGGTTCCCCAGGAATGTGATTGTGGTCATCTCCCCGTTCACAGGGAAATTTATTTCATCCAAGTAGTAAATATCATTATTTGAATACGACTTTTTAAAAATAGCCGAAACTTGTTCTTCAATAGTAAGTGATCTAGACAAGTCCTCATACCTTTCAACCCCATTAATAACATTGTCCTGGTTCAATGGGGAGATGGAACTCAAATTAGCTACCAAATCAATCACATCATTAAGATCCAACTCCGGAGTCCATAACTTGATCAAGTACTCCAAAATAGTGTACTCATTTAGTCGACTAATTGAATTCTTACGAATCACACCTTGCGAATCAACGATCAATTGAAGGGCATGTTTGGTTAGTTGTGGAATCAAGCTTTGAAAATAATTCCATGTTTTGTCTATAGAGTGTTCTAAGGATATAGATAAATGATAATTGTGATATTCTAAAATGACTAACTTAAGATCATCATCTAAAGTCAACATCTGTAACTTCGTGGTGTGAGTCTTGTTCTTGTTTAACGAAGACTTTCTCGATCGACTTTTTTTTTTTAAAAAAGCTCTTCTCTGGTCTTCTCTCTTTTGTGTAGGAAAAAGTTGCCGAAGAGCGACAACAAAATTTGCAAGGTGCACGCAAAGTTTTTTTTTTAAACTCTCCCCCCTTATTTATTCTCCAGACGCGTCTTTTATCCAAACACCCTTCTCTTTCTCTTACCTCACCCGCCATGTCTAGTACCAAAATAGATCTCAAATTCAGTGATTTGGCTGATGAAAGACTGTATTTCAAGAAATATTCCCAACTTCCACCAAAGGAGAGCACCACAATTAGATTTATTGATCACAACAACCATGACTATTTTACTGCCCTTGGGTCTGATGCCGATTTGATTGCAGAGAAAATCTACAGAACCCAGTCTGTCATTAAACACCACAACCAGACAAAGTATGTGACTATTTCACCACAAAACTTTAAGGAGCTGTTGAATTATTGTTTGCAAAATCATTTTAAAGTCGAAGTTTATCATAGCAAAACTTTCCAGTTGATCTCGTCTGGTACCGCAGGAAACTTGGATAGTCTTTCTGAAGAATTCGATATTGATTTTGATTTTAGAGATGGGTCCAGCTCATCTATTGCTGCTATCAAGCTTGGAAACAAAGTCGGCGTTTGTGTTATTGCTGATTCCATTGTGCACTTGTCTGAATTCGAGGACAACGAATTGTACTCAAACTTGGAAAGTTTGTTGATTCAATTAGGGGTCAAGGAAGTTGTCATCCCGGCTAACGTTGACAACAAAAAGTTTTTCCAAATGTTAGAGAAATTAAACGATTTAGTGGTTAGTGCAGCCAAATCATTCCCCAAGGACAACGAGCAGGATATAAGTAAATTATTGGATACTGAGAATTTAGAGCTTTCTTTAGCTGCAAAAGGTATAAACTCACTTGACTATGCATTGGCTTTGTCATGCTGCGGTGCTTTGATTGACTACTTGGATTTGTTGAACGGTGACAAAACTTTTGAAATAAACAAGTACAACTTGTCGACATTTATGAAATTGGATTCCTCCACTATGAAAGCGTTGAACATTTTACCAAATGGAACACAAAAGGCTATTACGTCTATATTTGAGTTGTTCAAATGCAAGACTTTAGGTGGTTCTAGATTATTGTCACAGTGGTTGAAGCAACCCTTGATCGACTTGTCGTTGATCGAGGAACGTCAAGAATTGGTAAAGGCAATGATTGATGACACTAGTTTGAGGGTTGAAATCCAGGAGTTCTTGTCAAAGGTGCCAGACATCAATCGATTGCTCAAAAAAATCGGTCTTGGCGTTAAACGGTCGGGTGCCGAGAACAAGAAATTGAACGAAGTGGTCAATTTGTACCAGTTGGTGCTGTTGCTTCCCAATTTGACTGAAATCCTAACCATCGACTACTATGCGAAACCCCTCAAAAAGGACGAACAAGCTTTGTCAAAGTTTTGCGAATTAGTCGAAACCACTATTGACCTTGATACCCTGTTTGACAAAGACTACAAAATAAAGCCCGACTTCGACCCATCCTTGTCGGAAATTTCCAATAACATGGAATCAGCATTCAAGGCCATCAACGACCTTTACTTAGAAGCTGGTGATGATTTGAATCTCGACACAGCAAGTAACAAATTAAAGTTGGAGCAACATCAAACCCATGGATGGTGCATGAGAGTAACTAGAAACGATTCAAGAGTGTTAAGAGGTAAAAGCCAATATAAGGAACTCCAAACAGTAAAGTCCGGTGTTTTCTTTACCACCATCGAAATGAAGAGACTTTCACAAGAGTACACCAAGGCTTACGACGAGTACAACGTCAAGCAATCCGAAGTTATCAAAGAAATCTTGTCGCTTACATTGACATATGAACCAGTACTCCAATCCCTTTCTTCAACTTTGGCACACTTGGATGTCATTACCTGTTTTGCTACTACTGCAATGCTCAACTCATACACCCAACCCAAATTGTTTCCCTTTGAGTCTAGCCGCAAGATCAATTTGATAGAGTCGAGACACCCCCTCCTTGAGGTGCAAGATGATATAAACTTTATTTCCAACGACGTAAAAATGGATGACAAGCACTTTGCCATTATTACAGGTCCAAACATGGGAGGTAAATCCACCTATATTAGACAAATCGGTACCATTGCTTTGATGGCACAGGTAGGGTCATTTATACCTGCCAATGACGGTGCAGAATTACCAATTTTCGATGCTATATTATCACGTGTGGGTGCTGGTGACTCGCAATTAAAAGGTTTGTCCACATTTATGATTGAAATGTTAGAGACTTCGTCGATTTTGGCTACTGCAACTGCCAACTCATTGATTATAATTGACGAGTTGGGTAGAGGAACATCTACTTACGACGGATTCGGTCTAGCATGGGCAATATCTGAAGAGTTGATCAAAAGAAAGTGTTTTGCAGTGTTTGCCACCCATTTCCATGAATTGAGCCAGTTGTCAGAAAAGTACGATGGAGTTGAAAATTTGAATTTAATGGCAGAACAGACGAACGAAGATATAACCTTGATTTATAAGGTTGGGCCAGGTATTTCAAATACATCTTTTGGTATTTCTGTCGCAGAAAAGTTACATATGCCAGAGAAGATTGTCAATATGGCTAAAAGAAAAGTCGAAGAATTAAGCGAAGAGCCACCAATTAAAAAGCAATGTTCTGAAACTGAAGTCAGAGAGGGTATGAGCAGATTACGAGAAATTCTAAAAGAATGGAGAAACAACCCAGAAATCAATATTGCTGACTCCTTGGCTAAAGAGCCTAACAAGTTTATAAATTATATAGTTGACACTTTATAGTGGTTCGTGTGTGACACAATTAATTTTATTTTGTTTATCTCGGAGATTTACCTCCGGAATGAAACCTTCTCTCTCTATCAACGGAATACTGTCTACCATTTTTTTTTTGTCCCAATACACACATTCGCAATGACCATCAAATAGTTGTTCCGTGTTTAAAAGTTGAGCTCTTTCTTTTCTTCTTGTTTATCTTCCCACATCAATCCAACCTTTATTACCAATGTACCGTGCAACAGCTACTAGTCGCCAATTGGTCGGTACTACCGCCAATATACTTGTCGCCAAAAGATCAATGGCCAAAGCCGCCTCAGACTTGGTCACTATCGAATTACCAGCCAGCTCTTACGAAGGATACAATTTGGAAGTCCCAGCTTTGAGTTTTGAAACCGAAAAAGAAACCTTATTGAAAATGTACAAAGATATGATTATCATCAGAAGAATGGAAATGGCAGCCGATGCTTTATACAAGAGTAAAAAAATTAGAGGTTTCTGTCACTTGTCTGTTGGTCAAGAAGCCATTGCTGTTGGTATTGAAAATGCCATTACACCAACTGACACTGTCATTACCTCTTATAGATGTCACGGTTTTGCATTCATGAGAGGTGCTTCTGTCAAATCTGTTTTGGCCGAGTTAATGGGTAGAAGATCTGGTATTGCCAACGGTAAGGGTGGATCAATGCATATGTTCACTAACGGATTCTACGGTGGTAACGGTATTGTTGGTGCCCAAGTTCCATTGGGTGCTGGATTGGCTTTCTCCCACAAGTACAAGAACGACAAAGCTGTCACTTTTGATTTGTATGGTGATGGTGCCTCTAACCAAGGACAAGTTTTCGAAGCTTACAACATGGCCAAATTGTGGAACTTACCAGTTATTTTCGCCTGTGAAAACAACAAGTATGGTATGGGTACCTCTGCTGCCAGATCATCAGCTATGACCGAATACTACAAGAGAGGTCAATATATTCCAGGTTTGAAAATCAACGGTATGGATGTGTTGGCCACCTACCAAGCCTCCAAATTCGCCAAAGACTGGGCTTCTCAAGGCAATGGACCTCTTGTTTTAGAATACGAAACTTACAGATATGGTGGTCACTCCATGTCTGATCCAGGTACCACTTACAGAACCAGAGAAGAAGTCCAACACATGAGATCTAGAAACGATCCAATTGCTGGATTGAAAGCTGTTTTGTTAGAAAAAGAGATTGCTTCTGAAGACGAAATCAAATCTTACGACAAAGCCGCTAGAAAATACGTTGATGAACAAGTTGCTGCTGCTGAAGCTGATGCTCCACCAGAAGCTAAAATGGATATTTTATTCGAAGACGTTTATGTTCCAGGTAGTGAGATTCCTGTTTTGAGAGGTAGAATCTCCGACGATAGTTGGGATTTCAAAAACAAGACTTTTTTGAACAAGGTCTATTAAGTAGGGTAGGAAATGTATAGTAGAAGTATTTGTAATTATTCAAAAGACATGCAAATGGAAAAGTATTTTTTTTTTTTGCCTCATCACAAATATTTGTTCGCCTTTAAAAAAACAAAACAACCAGAAAACTCTAACCACAGCTCTCACCCAATCAACACACAACCAGAATGTCTAACAATGTTATACGACAACAGAGAGATCGTAACCATGAAGAAGAGATTCCCGCCAGCTCTATGACTGGTCGTATATCAAAGAGTGATATGGGAAGTAATTACAAGTCTTCACCTGCACCAGCCCAGTTGAATAAACCACCACGCAAAGAACCAGAATCAGAACCAGTAGACGACCAATTATATGAACTATTCGTGACTAAAATACGGTCCTACCTACCTGATTCAAGTCACGAAGTCATTCAATCAGCATCAGAAGTGGCCAGCGAACAATTGAGCAATCGTGATATATCTGTCCCAGAAAAGAGAAAAGAACTTGAAGAACTATTGAATGCATCTATATCTGATGATGACCTTCATGAATTGATTAATTTATCCAACTCAATTGAATCTGCCAAACAAAATCATCAACAAGGCAACGGAGATGACGAATTTGTTGCCATCGACTTTAATTCGTCAGATGACGAGGAACAGGCTATAGAAGCAGAGATTGAAGTTGAAGACGAAAGCGACAAAGAAACAGACACGGAAGAACCCACAAGCAACGAACACCCCAAAGCATACGACTGGCATTGGCTTCAACAGATTTCTGAATTTAAACATTATGGGTCACAAGTATTTGATCTTTTGGCTGACAAAGATTTGGATCTGCTACAGCTAGACAGTAAACTCAACGAGTTATTGGATTCCAAGGGGATGGACTTTATTGTCAAATGTATTGAACATAGATGGCGTATTGTATTTTCCAAGAGATTGCAAACAGAAAACAAAGAACCTGTCATAAAGGAAATGGAAGAACTTGGTCTTCATTCTTTGATCAACGAGTTGCACCGCAAAAGACTGCTAGATGATGAGACTAGCAACCCACTTAAACGACAAAAAAAGGTAAAACGAGTACCCCAAAAGATTAGCCTTGACAGAATTGTGTTCTCTACCAGTGTTGAAAATGCCCGTGTGACTTTACCAGAGGGTACCACTCACGAGATTAAAAAGTCTTACGATACCATCACTGTCCCAGCACCAGCACAGTCTTTATCCGACAATGATGAATTGTTGCCCATTTCCACTCTTCCAGAGTGGGCCCAAGAAGCTTTCCCCAAAACCGAAACCACTACATTTAACCGGATTCAATCGAAAATATACAACCAGGCATTTGAAACCGACAATAACTTATTAATTTGTGCTCCCACGGGTGCTGGTAAAACAAATGTGGCAATGTTAACCATACTACGCACTATTGAAAACTTCCGTAACAATGGCCACATTCAATTGAAAAATTTCAAAATCGTGTATATTGCCCCGTTGAAAGCACTTGTGCAAGAACAAATGCGTGAATTCCAAAGACGCCTTACATCAGTGTATGGGGTTGTTGTTAACGAGTTGACCGGTGACCTGTCTTTGTCGAAACAACAAATCGCTGAAACTCAAATCATTGTCACAACGCCAGAAAAGTGGGATATCATAACCAGAAAAGACCCCAGCTATGTGAAATTGGTCAAACTCATGATCATTGATGAAATCCATTTATTGCATGACGAAAGAGGTCCTGTTTTAGAAAGTTTGGTCAGCAGAGCTATAAGAAAATCTGAAACTACTGGTTCCGATATCAGAATTGTCGGGCTTTCGGCTACTTTGCCAAACTATGCCGATGTCGCAAAGTTTATCAGGGCAAAACCTGAAGGGTTATTTTACTTTGACGCTAGTTATAGGCCATGTCCATTGGAACAGATATACATTGGGGTAAAGGAACAAAAGGCTATCAAAAGAATTGCTGTCATGAACGAAGCGTGCTACGACAGAATGCACCAAAGTCTACAAGATCGTCATCAACTTATTATTTTTGTCCATTCCAGAAAAGAGACATTCACCACTGCAAAATATTTGATGGAGAAATTAGATATCGACATCGTGGAACAAGAAGGTGTAAAAGAAATATTGAAACAGGAAGGTGAGTCGATGTCTAACCCCAAGTTAAAAGAGGTCATACCCAGAGGATTTGGGATTCACCATGCTGGTTTGACCAAAAAAGATAGGGGTGTGGTTGAAGACTTGTTTGCTCAAGGTCACTTGCGTGTTCTTGTTTCTACGGCCACTTTGGCGTGGGGTGTTAACCTTCCAGCACACACTGTAATTATAAAGGGTACAGAAACCTATTCACCAGAAAGTGGGGCCTGGGTCCAATTATCGCCTCAGGATATTTTGCAAATGTTGGGGCGTGCTGGTAGACCACGATACGACAAGAATGGTGAAGGGATTATCATTACATCACAAGACGAGGTCCAATACTACTTGGCCATTTTGAATCAGCAGTTACCTATTGAATCACAATTGATTCACAAATTGGTAGATAATATTAATGCAGAAATTGTTGCTGGGTCAATCACCACTATCGAAGAAGGAATAGAGTGGTTGACTTATACATATTTTTTTGTTAGAATGTTGCAGTCGCCAGCCTTATACGGTGTTGAAGCCACATATGACTTTACGAATGACCCAACACTTTACAACCGAAGAGCTGATTTGATATACACTGCATTTTGTATTTTGCATGAAAACAAGTTGGTCGTTTATAACGCTGCTTTGGGTTCAGTCGCCTCAACTGAGTTGGGTAAGATTGCATCACATTTCTATATCAATTTTGAAACAATAAATCTATATGGGAAAATGTTGAAACCATGGCACAGTGAAACCGATATTTTGAGTGTGTTTTCAAACTCAGGCGAGTTCAAGTATGTTCCCGTGAGACAGGAAGAAAGATTGGAAATAAGCAAGTTGATGGAGAAATGTCCTATCCCAATCAAAGAACAACCCAATGAACCACTAGCCAAAATCAACATACTTTTGCAGACATTTATTTCTCGATTAAGTCTCGAAGGATATGCTTTGATTGCCGACATGATATACATTACCCAATCTGCTGGAAGATTGCTTAGAGCGTTATATGAAATAGCTTTGTTGCAAAAATGGTCATCATTAGCCAAAAGTATCCTCAATTTGTGCAAAATGGTAGACAAACGATTGTGGCTAAACAATTCACCATTGAGGCAATTTGGTGATGTCGTCCCTCACCAGATCATTCGAGCATCAGAGATGTCACATTTGCCATGGATTAGGTATTTTCATTTAAACCCTGATGAACTTGCTGTTGCGTTAAATTTAAAGGGAAATGCCCAAATAGCTAAACAGTATATCGATTCTTTTCCCAAAGTATCAATCCAATACATGGTTCAACCTATCACAGAACAATTTCTACGCATACAGGTTGAGGTGATTCCAGAATGGTCTTGGATTCTGGCTATTCACGGGAGCCAAGAGATTTTCAATGTTTTTTTGGAAGGTTGTGATGGGAATAAACTATTGCATAGCGAACAGTTTATCGTAAAACGCAAAAATATTAACAAACCGCATATTTTGGAGTTTTTTGTCCCTTTTGTTGCACCGCCTTTACCCAATTATATTCTATCGTTTGTCAGTGAAAAATGGGTGCATTGTACATGGAAAAGCTCTATTTTATTGTCTGACGTGATTTCTCCCAAAGTGTCACCTCATTACTTGGATAACAATGTGGATTTAGTACCTACAGAAACAGTGGGCGATTTGTTTCCATTTACTCATTTCAACAAATTGCAGTCGTCAACGTTTGATACAGTTTACAACAGCGAAAATAATGTTTTTATTGGCTCTTCCAAAGGCGACGGGAAAACTGTTTTGGCCGAGTTGGCAATATTGAATCATTGGAATAACAAAAAAGGCAGAATAGTATACATTAATCCGTGCCAGGAACTTGTTGACAAATTGTTTAAAAAATGGTCCACATTCTTTCTGTCATATGAGAAGGAAATCAATGTGTTAAGTGGTAACTTGCGTGAAGACTCGGCTTCTGTGAATCAAAGCCACTTGATTTTGGCCACGCCCGAACAGTTTAACTGTTTATCAAAGCGTTGGAAAACTAGAAAGGCGTTTAGGTCTATTGATTTATTTATCTGGGACGACTTGCATTTAGTTGGGTCAGATGTTCACTACGAGATGCTTGTCACAAGAGTTCGTATGTTAACCTCACAATGGGATGACTATAAACTAAGAATTGTTGCTTTGTCGAGCCCTGTATTAAACAGTCGTGATATTGCAGAATGGATAGGAGTGGCGAAACTGGAAACGTTTAATTTTGCTCCACATAGTCGCGAAAACAGAATCACCGAAATTAAACTAAGTGTCGAAAGCTCCGACAATACTGTTAAAATTTATAAAGATTTGGCTAAAGTGAATAGTGGTTTGAGGAACACGCTAATCTTTGCTCCATCATATATCCATGCCTTTGAAATGGCACATAGTATGGTCGAAAATAACCAAGCTCAAGAATGGAGATCAGTTGATTTATTGAAATTGGAAAAATATATCCTGAAAATTCAGAATCCCTTATTGAAGGACTTGTTACCTAAAGGAATTGCCGTATTCTATTCTGGTATGGCACGAGTCGACAGATTGATTGTGGAAAGATTATTTGAATCCAAGTCCATTGGTGTATTGTTTTGCACCATGGATACTAGCAAATTTGCACCAACTGCTAATAACGTGTTTGTTGCTGGGACACGAGTATATGATGGCCACGAACATCGATTCCTTGATTACCCGCTTAATGATTTGTATGAAATGGTAGGCTGTTGTCAAGATGGCGGAGTGGTCCATATCTATACAACTTCGCAGATGGTCGAATTCTACAGCTCGTTTTTGAATCTGGGGCTTGCGGTAGAGAGCTTGCTCTCAAACTCTTTGCACGAGTTTTTCATGGACGCTGTTGCCAATGGTATTATTAAACAAAGACAAAATTGTATTGATGTATTGACATTCACATTTTTTTACAGAAGATTGCTAAAAAATCCAAGTTTTTATGACTTGAAAGAAGTTTCGAATAGTGGAATTTCAACGTATTTGTCAGAATTGATAGAAAGTGTTTTCGATGATTTCAACAAGGAAGAATTTATTGAAGAAGAGGACGAAGGAGATACCATCAGTCCATTGAATAAGATTGTTATTGCTTCTCATTACAACAGTACTTTTGAAACAGTATCCAACTTGAGCAAGCTCAGCAATAAAAGTAAATTGAAAGATATTTTCCATGCGTTGACAAATGCAACTGAATTTAGTGACTTGCCTGTACGTGAAGGTGAAGACGCCTTGTTGATTAAACTTCAAACTAAACTACCAATAAAATATAGTCAAGATGATTATGAATCACCATTTTTCAAAGCTTTTATACTATTGCAGGCACATATATCACGAATCAGTATCCCCTTTGATTTACGACAAGATCAGAAATCTGTTTTGACTAGAATTTTACAAATTTTGAATGCAGCTATAGACATTTTGTCAAGTGATGGCTCGTTGAATGTTTTATTAGCCATGGATTTATCACAGATGATAGTGCAGGCTGTGTGGAGTTCTGACAACCCATTAAGACAAGTTCCGCGCTTCACCAACGAGATTTTAGCTAGATGTACTCAGCACAATGTCGAAACAGTATATGATATAATGTCATTGGAAGACGAAGAACGGAATGAAATCTTGCAATTGCCAGACCAAGAATTGAACGAAGTTGCATTGTTTGTGAATCTGTATCCTAATATTGAATTACTGTATGAAATGAAGGGCGGGGTTACTTCTAACGAATCAAAATTTGTTACCGTTACAATCGATAGAGACGAAGAGATCGAGTCATTAGAAGTTGTTAAAAATGAAAATTTTCCTGTTACCAAGCAAGAGAATTGGTGGATTGTTGTTGGCGATAGTAAGACTCGTCATTTATATGGTATAAAGAAAGTCAATATTCAAAAAATAAGCCAGTCTTTCGAAATCGAGTTTACTATCCCAAACAAAGGTAAGCATGAATTAACAATTTATTTGATTTGTGATTCATATCTAGACGCTGATAAAGAAATGGAATTCGTTATAGATGTAGTATAGGAAAAAAATAAATCAACTGTATTTTTACTGTGTTGCGAAGATTGACTCATTTTTTTTTTGTCGCCCGAGTAACAACGGTGTGAAAGAAGCTGAAAAAAAAAAAAAAAAAAATCTTGAAAAACTGTCAAAGAAAATTTTCAGCCAAAAATACTACAGCACATCAACACCCTCTAGACATATTTATAGATTAAGGTTAGATTCACTAGTACCCTTTTCCTCGCTATAGAATAACAGAATACCTTTAGTTTTGAGAAATATGACAACTTCGTCCAAGAATGCATTAACACCATATTTGAAAAAATTGGTAGTAGAGCCGCCTACTTTAGAGCCTAAAGATTTGTCAAAGGCACTTGAACTTATTTTCAGTGATATTCCATCTGATATTCAAACTGCAGCATTTTTAAGCTGTTTGAGGTTGAGAGGGCTAGATCAGGAAGCTGATTATATCGCTGCTGCAGTCACAACAGTATTGCATTTTGCCAAAACCATTCCTCCTGAGTTGGTGGATTCTAAAGGATACATAGATATTGTTGGGACTGGTGGTGATGGCCAAAATACGTTCAATGTTTCTACATCATCTGCCATTGTGGCTGCGGGAATGGGTTTACCAGTATGCAAACATGGTGGGAAGGCCTCCACTTCGTCTTCGGGATCCGGTGATTTGTTAAAGTCGTTGGGTGTGGACTTGTCGCATGTAAACGAAGTCACCACGCCGGAAATCGTTAAAAAATCAAAGTTTTGTTTCCTATTTGCACCTTCCTTTCACCCGGGGATGGGCTTGGTTGCTCACATTAGATCACAATTGGGTGTGCCTACTATTTTCAATATTTTGGGACCACTAATCAATCCAATACCGCTTAGAGCTAGAGTCTTGGGGGTGTACAGCGAAAAGTTGGGTGAATCTTATGCACAAGCAGCATCGATCTTGGCAAAGAAAAATCAAACACATGAAAAGACAATGGTTGTGTTTGGAGAAATTGTCCTTGATGAAATTTCACCAATTGGATACACAAAGACATGGACAATTGATAAAAGCGGTAAAATCGAACGTAATAGAATATCACCTAAAGATTTTGGGTTACCAGAACATGATTTATCCACAGTGAAATCAGGAACACCGCAACAAAATGCCGAAATCTTATCACATATTTTGAATCAAGATAATGATGAATTTAAAGTGAAGCAAGATGGCAATAACCACCCATTGGTTGACTATATCTTAATGAATAGTGCAGTAGTGGCAGTAGTATCGGGGATAGCTGATAACTGGGTAGATGGTGTGGCGTTAGCCAAAGAATCGATTGTAAGTGGTGCAGCAAAGAAAGCACTCGAAGATTTTCAAAACAGTTCAAAAGAAGTTTTATAAGTTAATAGATAGATATAATGTATGTGCGAATTTTATGCTGACTAGTCAATCATTACTCCAAAATATAAGCGAAAAATAGCGGAAATTTTTTTTTCAAAACAAGATACAAAAGACTTTAAAAGTTGCTTCACTTAGATAAAGAGACTCTCAAGATCGACAAGAGTCTATCTAATATGAATGGAGTTAATATAGAAATACCAACCATAGACCGTAGTTCATACCAATCCTACACAAAGATCTTTTACTCGTTCCTCCATTATCAGACTACCAAGTATCCTCAAAACTCTCGAGTTGGACCCTCCTTGATGCCCTTACCATCTCCTACTATATAGGTCTACATACTACGTATACAACCTAGAAACGTAATACTCTCCAAAAAAAGAAATCAATTGGGCAAGTAAACTTTTACGCGTTTTTTTTTTTTACATTTTCACCACAAAAAAGAATAAACAAACCCACAACAAATACCCATCAACGTTTATCAAAACAAAAAAAAAAGAATTCCACTATAACTTTCAATAAACAAATTACAGTCCTTTTTAAACTCCAGTCCACCCTTTTAATATCTTTTTTAAACAATTATGGTTTTAGGTTTTGGATCATTACTAGGCTCCCCACAAGGTAGATCGCAAGCTGAAGCGCCGCGTCCTGAATTTACTCCTATTGGTAAACGGAGTGGATCAACTTCTTCTTTTCAAGTGTATCACAGCTACCCACAAGAACAAAAAACACAAACATCACCGCCTAGAAGGAAGTTATTTCGTCCATTAGCTGACTCAAACCTTGCTGCACACTATTCTCACGATTCTGGTCTATTTGATGACACCGTTGAAGATTTCGAAAAACTCTCCCCCATCCGTCCACAACGCTCACCAATAGCACAAAGAAATAGAAGGAGCCCCGATAGACACGATTTTATCACCGATGACAGTGGCGGGATTGCCGCAAGACAACTGGAAGAAACCATTAAAGAGTTGCGACTGGAGAATTACGGTTGGAAAATCAAGTATAAGGAACTCATCAGATCATTGGAAAATATGCCTGCTCATGAGAGGGAAGTAAGAAAGGAAAACATTGAACTAAAGGAAAAGTTGGCAACCTTGCATCAACATATTCAACAATTGGAATCGCAAATCGCCGAATTACAAAACAACAAGGAGAATATTACTACCAACAACAACGATTTCCGTGAAAAAGACAACATTATCCAGCAGTTGAATAATAAAATTTACGAGTTGCAAAAACAGTTATCGTCTGAAAACAAACTAAAAGAGTCACAACTTGAAAATGAAGAGATAATTCAAGCTTTGAAATCTGAAAGAAATGAGTTGACAGCAAAAGTTTCCGAATTAGAAGACTATATGAAGCATTCTGAAGTTGAATTTGATGTTGTAATGAAACAGAATGACGAGTTTCAGGAAAGGATTCACGAATTGGAAGCTGCAATTGACACGTTACATCAAACCGAGGCCACCATTCAGCAACAGTCCCAGCTGAGAGAAAACACTGAACTCCAACTTCAAAAATTATCAACTGAATTAGATAAACAACAAGAAATGAACCGACTTTTAGCATCAAAAAATGAGAATCTTGAAATGGATTTGTCTGAAAAGACAGATAACCTCAAAGAACTAAACAATAAGGTTTTGAGTCAGGCCCAAGAAATCAATTTACTTGAGACAAAATTGGATACATTAAACTCCCAATTTGAAAACAATACCGATGGGAATGAGAAATTAATGAAAAACTTGGAACTGCTACAAAACAAGGTACAGACACAAGAAGCTTTTATTGATGAGTTACACCATGAACAAAAGACCATTGATAATGAGTACAAGGCAAAGATTAAAGATTTAGAGTACGAGAATGCCCAGCTATCCGAAGAGATTCTGAGAATAAGGGCAAAAAATAGCCAATATGACCCTGAAGCTCAACATTACGAGATTGATCAATTAAAACAAGAAAATGCACAATTAAAAGACAATGTTAAGAAGTATTTGAATAATTTCAAGGAGTTGAAAGATAAAGAAGTTGAACATGCACATCAAATTGCATTTTACGAGTTGGAGTTTGAAAAAGCTGAAAAAGAGAATGAAAAACTACGGAAAGAAATAAAACTGTTAAAAGCGCACGAGAGTGAGTTTGCTGAAAGTGAAGTTAACAACCGGGAAACACACAAGAAGCTAAAGGAAGTCGAGCGTGCAAATAAAGAGTTGATAAGAAAATTGGAAAATCTTCAATCCGAACATGCTGCAGATAAAGAGCAACATTACAAAGAATTAGCCGAACTTGAAAGAGTATCGTTATCAAAAGAAAAGGACTTGGCGAGATTCAAAGCCGAACTTGAAAATTTGCAAAATTCAGTTTCCGAAAAAACAGAATTACGAGCTGACAATGTTCATCTTAGTAATCAGCTTGAAGCGTCTTGGAAGGAAATTGCTGATTTAGAAAACCAACTTTCAGAATTAAGGATAACACAAAACCAATTAAAATCAGAAAAGAGAACTGAAGTCGACTATGAAATAGAAAGCCTAATAAGAAAATTAAAGAATGATCTAACAGATTTGGAAAGAGAAAATGCAAGATTGAAAACCTTAGAGATTGAAAATATTAAATTGAAGCAACAGGCAGACAAATTTTTGGATGATCGAGAATTATACTCTGATAATATTGAATTACTGGAACGGTTGAAAAAAGCAGAGTCAGCTAGAGCAGCTGCTGAAAAGAAGGTTTCTAAAATGGAGTTGGATATTGCAGATCTACAAGAAATTGTCGAAGAATTGTACACACGCAACAAGTTTTCCTTGCATGACAATGAATCTACTGAATTGAAGAAAGAGGTTCAAGACCTTAAAAACAAAATCAAGGCAAGTGATGACTATATTGATGAGTTAGAACGGAACCTTAGACATTCACAAGCCGACAACAACATTAGTGAAAAGTTACAAAAAGAATTGACCGATGCATACGATTTGGTTCAAACTTATGAAAGCAAAATGAAGCAATTGGAAAAAGAAGTAGAAAAAATCAAACAATCACCAGAATCGTCAACTATTGAGCAATACGTGGAATTCCAATTGAAGCTTACTCGCGATGAGTTGGAGAAGGCAAATGCCCAATTGAAATCGACTGAAGAAAAGTACAAGAAAGAAATCACAGAGTTGCAAACCGAAAAGCAAAACATGGATATCGAACTATTAAAGGCAAAATCCAACAACAAAGATTTGAATCGTCAACTTGAAGCTCTAAATCAAGAGTTATCGACAATGACTCGAAACTGCAAGAGGTTAGCCATAAAGGCGACCGAGTATAGACGACTCGGAAAAAAATTGGATAACACAGACTGGATTGAATATATTCAAAATGAGAATTATTACTTTAAAGAAAGATACAGAGACACAAATATCAAGGCCCGTGACTTTAAGTTCTTGTATAACTTTACCATTAATTCAATTCGCAACTCCACCGAGGTTCTAACAAACAAGGAGGATAATAGCAATTTGGCCAAATTAGGAATTTACCCCGAGTATGTGAACCAATCAAGGGGGAAACGACCAAAGTTAACGTTTGCAGTATTGGCTAAATTTGTGCTAGCAGCTGTTCGAATAAGACAAAGAACCCGGGATCAAGCTGAGAGATACAGAGAGTTGACACGAGTTAGAGGAGAAGTAGACGTGGCCAGACTTAAATACAATTAATTATGTACTGTATAATTGGAATAAATATAAATTATGTATTATTACTCATCTCATGATTCGACTCACAGGAGTTTGAAACTTATCGGTTGAAACTTGTCTCACTCTTACAGGTCTAGGTGTTTGGAATTGCAGCTGTTGCTGTTGTTGTTGCTGTTGTTGTTGCGAGGGCTGATGATGGCTAGTAGAATTTGATCTCATGTTAATAAATGTATTGTTTGAGTTTCCAACATAGTCTGACGTCGAGTTCAAGGACATATCACTATTATGCAAAACCGTATTGTTTCCTGGCGACAATTGTAATACCAGCAACTCTTCCTTGTTGTATCCATTACTTAGAAATTCGGCCAAATCGGGATCACCAGCCACAGGTGGAACCAAAGTTTTATCCACCACATTCTTGTTATCCAGTTTAAAGCTTTCAATATTCAAATCCATCCATCGTTTTTGCTTTATTGATCGTCTATTTTTATAAAGCTTTGACCCAAATTGTTGAGATGGGAAATTTAGGATCCCGTCATCTTCTTCTTCCTCGGCAAACAATTGGGGATATACATTTACAGCAGCTTCTACCAAGTTACTGGTTTCTATGTCATCGTAGGTTATTGGCTCATCCTTCCACCTTTCAATATAGAGCACTTTATTGGGATCATCTAAATGGATATATGAAAAAGTTCCGTCTCTAGACATGGTTAAGAACAATCAACAAAGGTGTTTCATTCGTGTTTTTTTTTGTTTGTTTGTATACATTTTTTTATACGCAATAGAAAAAAAATACTACTCATGTTACTCTACTAAACACTAAAAACACTTCCTCAAGCACTGGCTGCTACTTCACAACATGATTCAAATAAAGTTGGTTTCTTCTTCAACGCCTTCTTTTCGCAATTACTAGATTTAACCAATTTAAACGAACCTGTTCCAATCAGCATTGTTTGTCCCAAAATGATACATTCTGAAACCCCTTCAATTTTATCATTCTTCATAAAGAATGCAGCATCAAATAAATGATCAGTAGTTTTCTCAAACGAAGCCAATTGCAAAACAGAATCTCTCATTTTACTCAAACCAAATCTCGTAATACCCAAAACTTCACCTTTATATGTCATAACGTCGCCCAACAATTGAATATGACGAGGATCAACACTCATACCGTGATTACTCATTGTATAATCAATTTCCTTGATAATAGATCCTCTGGCAGCCTCAATTCCTAATATTTGATTCACTTCCAAAACATGATTTGTAGTAGTCTTGGTTCCAACTATACCTTCGGTATTCATAACATCCTTCAATCCATAACCTTCTACTAACAACTCCTTTTTACCATCGTCTTTTATGTTGATAACCGCACGGAAGATATTAGGCAACCCTTTGATACAAACACCAGGTAGGGCCCTCTTCAAGTACTGCATTCTGAAAAACAATGCGTTCTTAGGGTCAACAGTGTTTCTCAAACTCTCTGTCTTGGTCTCTTTGATGTTAACTAAAACATTGATTCTGTCCTTACCAGTCACTGAAACATCACTCTGAGCAATCTTTAATTTAGGAGCATTAGCAATGGCAACGGCAATGTTTTCTAGATTAAGCTCTAACTGAAGCTTATCGATTGTTTCCAAATCAATCTTGATCGACAAGTATGCAAGATTGTCCTTGTAAACATCTTCAATGTAAAAGGCAACGTCTTCTAAAAGTGTCTTTTCAATTCTTCCTTTGGCAACACGAGCCGCAATTTCGTCATCATCGTTAACTAGAACTGCATTAATAATTGGAGTTGATATAACTTTGGATGCATTGATAATTTCTTTGATACGAGGAACCCCCAACGTAACATTCATAGATGCCACACCAGCAAAATGGAAAGTTTTCAAGGTCATTTGCGTACCTGGTTCACCAATAGATTGGGCACCAATAGCCCCAACAGCAGTTCCTGGTTCAACTCTGGCACGGGAGTATTTGTAAAGACATTGTTCCAAAAATGTTTTGACCGCCTTCAGAGAAATCTTCAGCAACTGATCAATTGCTTTGACTTTAACTGCATCTTCATCCATAACAATTTCGTCTTCGGTGGGGGCAGTAAAGTATGCCTTCAAACCTCTTTCTTCCCTAAGTCGAGCCAACCTGATCGACTTCTTTGTGATGAAATCACGAATTGATTTGTAAAAGTCTCTTTCACCATCATTTTGGTCAATGTATTCTATTTTTTGTTCCTTTTCTTTGTCATTCAAAGCATTACCCAAATTATCATATCTTATCAATTTATTCTCCAATGGTGCCAAAACGGAATCCACCAACTCTTCTATTTGATAAGGCAACAAACTGGCATCGTCGACATTGTACGTCAAGTTATAAGCATGATCCCATTGTCTATTAAAATTGACTGGTTTGGCGTCACCTTCCATATCATATGGGTCTAAACCATCTCCACCATAAGTGAATTGAACGATACCATTAGACGAGTTCCGTACTGTGTTGTCATACTGTGAAGACAAATCTTCTAATGACTTCATTAATCTTCTTGACATGTAACCAGTTTCAGCAGTCTTGACGGCAGTATCAACTAAACCTTCTCTACCAGAAATAGCATGGAACAAAAATTCCGGTGGAGTCAACCCACTGAAGAAAGAGTTTCGCACAAAACCCTTTGATTGTGGAGTCTTTGAGTTCTTTGTGAAATGAGGCAATGATCTATCTTGGAACCCATCAGGAACACGATGCCCGGAAATAATCTGTTGACCCACAACAGCCACCATTTGCGACACATTTAATGTAGAACCTTTAGAACCACAGGTTGCCATAATCAATGGAGCATTTAAGGAGTCCAACTCCCTGATACAAACATCTCCGACCTCTTCTCTGACTTTAGACAACAACCCCCCAATCTTTGCCTCCAATGTTTGCTCTTCATTACAACCTGGCTGTGTTTCCAATTTCCCGCGATTGTACAAATCAATCAATTGGTCACATTTCAAATAAGCTTGTTCAACCATCAACTCTTTCTTTTGCTTCAATTCATCGGCAGGGGTAACATCGTTGATACCAATAGAGAATCCCCGATTCCCTAAAAACCTTGCACACAATTTGGCCATTCTGTTCATTGCTGCAGCAGCTTCTTGGGGACCATAGTCTCGAAGGATTGTGTAGAACACTGAATGCTTTTTACCATCACCTAAAGTGGACTTGTCCATCAAACCACTCAATATTTTAGACCCTCGAATAACAACAAACCCATCATTTGGCGACATTTCATTTGGTAAACCTTTCTTTGGAGGATGGAATGTTTTGTTTTTAGCATCCAAGTTGATAACAACATTTGATTTTTTGTTTGGTTTGATCAACAAAGAAAAGACTTGCTTCCCAGTCCACAACATTACTGGCTTAAAAATTGTTGGTGGCGGAATATCAAACTGAATGTCTGCATCAGACATCATACTCAAGAGTTGTACTAATGTAGCACGGTCGAAAAATGAGTCCTTGTGGGAAATCAAATATGACCCAGTAATGAAATCTTGGGTGGCGGCAATAATTGGTTCACCGGATTTTGGAGTCAACAAGTTGTTCTTCACACCCATCAAATTGATAGCCTCTGCCCTTGCCTCTTCTGTTTGCGGTACATGTAAATTCATTTCGTCACCATCAAAATCAGCATTATATGGGGTACAAACACACTCATTCAAACGGAAAGTTCTCCATGGTCTGATCTTGGCATAATGCGACAAAATCGACAATCTATGCAACGAAGGCTGTCTGTTGAACAAAACAACATCTCCATCTTCTATATGACGCTCAACAACGTCTCCGATTTGTAATGTTTTCGCTAACTTTACCCTATCACCGAATCTTAAATTTCTTTTACCTGGTTCGTTTTGTTTCATAACATAGTTTGCCCCCGGATGAATATCTGGCCCGTTAACAACCAATTTTTGCAACTTTTTCTTGTTGTATCTGGTGCATTTTTCAGGATACGTCAATACCTTTGCCACTCTATCAGGAACAGCAACCTCGTCAATTTTCAAATTAGGATCTGGAGAAATGACTGTTCTCCCAGAAAAATCCACTCTCTTCCCCGACAAGTTACCTCTAAAACGACCTTGCTTACCTTTCAATCTTTGACAGAAAGCTCGAATTGGTTTCGATGATTTTGCACCACCACCACCAGTCAGCAACGCAGGGTTGGCAGAGTCTGAGTTGATATACATAGCAACCGACAACTGCAAATAGTCCCACTGCTCCATCAAATTATTAATAGAAATCCCCTTAACTATACCTGCTCTGATCATAGATGATGTCCACACTATTTCTGTCAACTTGACAGTTAAATCGTCTTCATTGGATTGGGAATCCATCATAACAGACGGTCTAATACAAACAGGGGGTGCAGGTAAATATCTCCAAATATACATTTCTGGTCTACCACCTTTGGCAGGATCTAATCCAAATAATTCACAATCTTGAGGAGTAATCTGTTTAAATAAATTCAACGTTTTCAATGGATTCAAATCATCATGGATTCTTTTGGCAAACTTTTCCAACTCAGGATTTCTAATGAAAACTTGATCCAACTCCTCGTCCCAAATTGTCTTTTCAAGAGTTTCCTTTTTACCAATCCATCTAAACGTGTCATGCACAATCTTCAATGCAGCAGGACCAGCACCACTAGCTGCTTTCTTGACAACACCGTTGATGTGATTACATTTGAGACATCTTCTTTGCTTTTTGCACTGTTCAATAATTTTCTTGATAATTTTCATTCTTCTTAAATTGTCTATATGTGGTTTCCGCAAATCATTCAAATATTGTCGTTTACTTTGTTCATCTAATAAAACTGCAGCACAGCTTTTACAAATGCACTGCAAAACAGAAATGATACTCTTGAAATAACCCACATGAAACACTGGTAATGCTAATCTAATGTGACCAAAATGCCCATGACAAGAGGCCAAGTTACCATGACAAGTAGAACATTCTTGTGCATTTGATGATATTCCCATTTTAGTATCAAGGGCCCCGTGCTCTTTGGGTACTCTCCCTTTTTCCAAATCATACAAATCTCTGGTTTGAATCTCAACTTCGGACTGAGCTACTATATCTTTTGCAGATAAAGCCCCAAACTCCAAACCTTTAATACATTTAGGAGCTATATCAACAACTACTTCTTTCATAGCTCGTGGTGGTTACTCTATAAGTAGATATGGCAAACTAGTGAGATGAGATGATGTTTTACAAAAAACAAGACGAGAAAAAAAAAATGAACAGTGGATTCGCGAGTAGAAAAAAGAATAGTCACCAGCATCACTGTGATCCTAATTTAATACTACAAAGTTAATTCTCAATACAGCGTATAATATACCCCTCGGAATATAGAGGTTTGGCTGCTATATATGTCTTCTATAATCAAATAACTTGCATATAATAACTACCATGTACTAAATTAGTAATCAGGTAGTATACTTCGACTGCAAAACCATTTAGCTTTGACCATATCTCTAAGTCAACGAAATCTAAAATTAAAGAAAAGAGTGTTGGAGATTAAATGTGTTTCTTATCTTCTTCTGCCAATTTTTGAACAGATCTGTATCTTTCCAAGCCCTGTTTGTCTATACAGTAAACAACAGGCAACCCCCATATCCATGTAAACTGAAAATATTTCTCAGTACCAGTCAAGAAACACCGCAAATACTCTTCATACACCAAAGAATAGTAGACACCAATCCCAGTGAATATGTGCCACCATCCGTGTCCTTCCAAGACAAACCCATATGGAATACCCCATTCTCGTCTGGTAGCACGAGCAAAATCACAAAAATGAATGTCAAGATTCCATAAAAAGTATCCTAATAAAAATATCCCGACTCCAAAAATACTAGTCTTGTGTAGTTGAGCTCTTGCGGTTTTATCGTGGACATACTTTACATTCAACTGAATTGATCTAAGAATTATAAAACCATTCAATATACCGTATGCAGCTTGATGAATTGTTGGGTTTCTAAAGTACAAATATATTACAGTAAGCAAGTTTGCCGCAGTAAAAATACCCACGGCAACGAGGATCGACTGTCTCGGTGTCTTGAATTCACTAAACACGGACCAAAATGGGATACACGTGGCATATATCATTGGCAATTCATCTAATAATTGGAAATGGTACCTCAAAGTCATATGGAACAACCACGAGCCAACACCAACCAAAAGAAACCCAAAGGCAGTAAATATGAAACGTGGCTCTAATTTATTATGGAACGCATGATATATCGCAAATGTTGCCAAAGCAATAAATACTGAGTTAGTGGTAGTATTCAATGCCTCTGCGATATATGTAGATATGACGTAGTTCTCTTCACACCAATCGATAGTAGAAGTGGGGATGCCCCAATATCCATCTTTCTGTTCAGGGGGATATGGCCAGGCAAAAGGTAACATTTTATGTATAAATTGGGAAAAGTATTAAGTAAAAGTTCTATAGTAAAGGAAAAAGTGTTGTTGAATTAAAAAAAAATAAAAGCAATGTGTATATCCCTATAATAAGTAGAAGAAATTAGAATAGGGCCATTCGGATAGTTGAGAAGTAAGCAAGCAAAACACAATGATTTTTTTTTTATCTCGCAACCGACGGGCCGATTAAGGTTTAACCAAGAGAAAACCGAGCATCCTTTTTCAGCGGAAAAAACCAAATAATAGTAATAGTTTACTAAAAAAGGGGGGGGGGGGGTTAAATTACATGACATAACTAAAAAGAGTTCTTTTCCTATCTACAACATACTATAACCTTTCCCATTTCAACCAACACTCGTCGTACAATGGTCTCGTAGTGTACCAGTCGTACATTCTCATTTTGTCTTGGTCAGTAGTGCCATCGCCACCTCCACCCATTTTAATCGGCTTTGCATCGTTTAAGACTCTGCACCACGTTTCATCAATCGTAGAGCTATAGTGCCAGTACAATTTCGCAATAGCTATCTTCATTTCAATCATTGCCAAATTCATTCCAAGACACATTCTGACTCCTTTCCCAAACGGCATCATATACTTTTCTTGTTGTTTGACTCGCCATTTGTCTTGTTCACTATTGATAATCCACCTTTCAGGTAAAAACTTGTCTGGTTCAGGGAATACACCTTCTGTACGATGGAAGGAATATGGGAGACATGAAATAATTGTGCCTTGTGGAATAACCATGTTCTCTACCAAATATGGTTTATCAACAACTCGTGGTTCAGCTCCCGGGATAGAAGTATGAACACGTCCGTTTTCTGTAAGCAAAGCATTAAGATATGGAAGGTTGTCAACAGTTTCTAAATCGATTTCCCCATCTGGGAACGCCTTATGCAATTCCTCACGTAATTTTTGTTGCATCTTGTAATTTGCAGGACGAGACAACTCGTAGCATAAATAGGTTAATTGTACGGCAGTCGTTTCATGACCAGCGAATAAATTATCTGTAAGAAAGGAATAAGCATATTCACCTTCAAGTCCATTTTTCTTTAATGTTTCAAGTGTAGTCAAATTTTTCCCATTTGACGTCAAATTCTTTTCAGCAAACTTATAGAGGTTTAATTGGAAGTTGCAAATATCATCAGCTGCCTGCAGAATCGTTTTGGTGGCAGCGTAATCCCAAAGAAAATTAGGCATTAACGTTGTCCAGAACCCCATGCTGGAGACCTCTCTGTGGGACACAATTATTCTTCTATCGGCAAAGCCGTCTAACAAGTTTGTACCATTAGTCCTACCAAGTTCAAATCTTGAAACCACATCCATTGCTAATGCACCAAACAATGTAAATACTTCAATAGAAGGGGACTCTTTACCCACAGTTTCAACTAACTTGTCTGCAGTCTCTAGCAACACTGACCTTGTATGATTCTCTTTTGAGAAAATTGCAGTTTTGTTATACAAATTGTTGATCAACTTCTTATACTTGCGATGACGATCGTTCTCCAAACTGGCAAAAATATTGTCTTTAAACCCATGGTTTCGGAAATTTTCATAGAACTTTGACTTGGGGAAATTCTTCACATAAATATCATTGATAAATTTGGGATCACCATTGACGCTAACCTCGTTTGGAGATAAAAGAACCACACTACCATACTTTTTATGCAACTCGTGCACACGAGCTATCCAAGTGCCGTTTCTCTGTGCGTTGTAGCAAGGGATATAACTGATTCGATGAATATACGGTCCAGGGACTTTCCATAAGGGGGAGGTCACGGGATAAACAACCAAATAATAGACAAGTAGAGCAACCAAGACAATAACTTGAGTTTGCACTGGGTGTGCAACAGTATAGGAGTATAATGTATATGCAATCTCTTTCAACATTATAAATACTTGCCGGAAAAAAAAAAAAGAAGAGTATGAACTTAGTCTAAATGACTTTTTACAGATTTCATTCTATATATATGCCACAACTGCTTATCAAGGACTGGATCGACTGGTAAAAAATAATAGATGCAAGTGAATTAAAAAAATTTCCGCGCATTACCAAATCGGGAAATCTATTCCTTCATATATTCCGTGTACTTTGTAGTTACATGGATTCCACATTCAGTCTTTGCCTTACCTTTCCATCGTCCACTTCTTTCATCTTCACCATCAGCTACAGGTACAGTAGAATGCCAATCACCAATAGACTTGTAACCTAAATCTAATAGTTCATTGTATGGAACCTTATTATCATCAATATACGCCTTTACCTGTTTGAAATCCCAATTCCATAATGGGTTAATCTTGATAATTCCACTTGTTTCCTCGTATTCTAAAACTGTCAATTCACTACGGGCACCACCTTGAGACTTTCTTCTTCCAGTTAGCACAGCCGAAACTCCCAACTCTTTGTAAGCACGTTGGCTCGGTTCCACCTTTACCAAGAAATCGTAATATGCGTCATTTGATTCCCACAACTGGTCACCATATTTTGCAGCAAATTCTTGTTCCGTACTCACATCCTTTGGTTTGTAGACATGTAATTTTGGGCGATATTTTTGTTCGACCTTTTGAACCAATTCATGAGTTTGTGGGAAATGGTACAATGTGTCAAGAAAGATCAAATCAATCAAGTGATCCTTTTCCAATTCCTGGGATAATTTAGATATAATGTCGACAGTCACCAACCCTGTTAATCCAAAAGCTGTTGTCTGATACAAATTGGGGAAAGTAAAGTATGCCCATTTGATAATATTGTATGCCGAAAGAGTTTTCAAGTGCTCGTTAAGAAACGAAATATGCTCTGGTGTTAATTGAACTATGTTTCCCATTGCTTATGTGTGTAGTGCTTGCTTAGTAATACCTGGAAAAGTAGTAGTTGTTGTAGTTGCGAATAAATGAAATCAAGACTCACTGGGTTTTAAAGGTTCCCAAAAGAAAAATTTTTTTCTTTGATTCTCTCGTTATCAAAAAAAGATGTAAGTGCACGTGATTGCTGGATCGATGCTAAGCAATCATGTAAGAATATAAAACACTTGCTGTGCACCAACCCAGCAATGTGTAGTGTAAGATCTACGAAAATAAGTTGTCCCAAGACAATTCCTGATATTATAAACTTACGAGTTCAAATTCAAACGTTTTTTACAAATCTAATCCATTACGAGTTGGATGTGATTCGTGCAATACTATAGGTTTGATTTTAAAGAACTTTTTCTTAGCATATCGCTTAATAGTACAAACATTGATTATATTAGTCTGGGGAAATAAAACAAGCATTTTAATACTGATTCCCAGTAAGGTGTTACCACACAAAAACAAGAAAATAAAATTGTGTTGTTTCACATCGCAAAAATTAAGAAAAAGATATTGGGGGGAATTTAAGAAAAACTCGTAAATGTCTGTTATACACAAAAATGCAATTGATCTTAGATAATTGGATTTTACGAATTTCTACTAAGGCATTATGAGGAGATAAAGCAAACAAACCAAATGGGGATAAATACCAAATGGTTTTCCCTTATTCTGACTTTTTGGTCTTCATTTGAGTAAAAAAAAACTAACCTTTCAATTGTTAAGCTATTTTCAATGTCGTGTCCACAATCTATTGACGATTTCATTCCAGAACAATTCAAATTACTAGATACTATCTCTTCCCACTCTAACAACTTTGTTTGTTTCTGCAACCATTGCCACTCCAAATTATTTGACGAAACATCCTCTGCTGGAGTCCAAGAAGACCAAATTCAAAAACTATTGAATAACCATCTTCTCATTAAAGAAGTGCATTGCATTGCCTGTCATGGATTCGTTGGGTTTAAAATTAAAAGTTTCATCCCAGATCAATATGGTTATATTTATAAAACACAGAAAGTGGGCGGGCTAAATGATTTTAAGAACTTTCTATTGTGTTTGGAAAATGGAATATCGGAAGAACAAAGATATGCCAAGTTTATTAAAACTAACAAAAAGTATATTGATAAATATTTTATCTGCGTGACAAATGTGGTGGCAAATTTCAAGAGTCGATCCTGAATAGAAAGAACATGGCCAATTTAAAGAAACGGACTATTGGACGATATGCTCTATTGTCTTGCTTGATGAATCCCAATACATTGCTTAGATATGCTCATGGTTCGTGTCACACTTGACATCCATCATTCCTGATAAATTAAAATACTATAAAAAAGGGCGTATCCATATGATAGAACAAAGTACATGTCAAACTGCTTAGGAGGAAAACAGGGTAATAACTTCATTTACTATATCAACTTGAATATGATGTGATTCACTGTCTCTAATGTTTCTTATGTATCATTATGATAAAGCAAGATAACACATAGGGAACCCCAATTTGATAGACTTAGAAATTCGTAATTTGACTGACAGCTTTTCCTATCACATTAGTGTTTGTAGTTAATGAATCAGGGTTAGTCTCGTTTTGTGTTTACCTTTTTTTTGCTCTCAACATTGAAAAAATTTCGGATTATAAATATATCCAGGATTCTCCCCTTAACCTCTATGATGCCTTGATCTAGTCACCAATGTTCTTTTCATGTCTAACCTATATTATACTGTATTTGACACTGATGTGTGTACGGTGTTACTCGTATTAACTTTGAATGGCTTTGTATGCTATGCTTCATTGGGTAAGCCAGCTATCGAGTTAAAAGGAATAATGGCCAAAGATTTCCTGTCTTTGCCATATCAACTCAAACCATTATCTACAATGACGGGTGATAAAATAGAAATTGATAAATCGGTGGAAAAATTCAAGCTATTGGTGGAAACACCATCGGTATCTCAGGATATCAAAACCGAACTTATATTTGGTACGCCGTTACAGAGAAAAGTATGGAAAGAATTAGTCAAGATACCAGCAGGACAAACTCGAACTTATAAAGAATTGGCAGATTTATTAGGTACACATAGCCGTGTGATTGGAAATTGCTGTGGTGCAAACCGAATTGCTGTATTAATTCCGTGCCACAGAGTTGTGGGTGCAAATAATAAGCTCACTGGTTACCGGTGGGGAAAATCCTATAAGGAATATTTATTGAAGCAGGAAGGTATAGGTATTTAAGTTTTTGATATTCTATGTTTACTACACATGATAAAAATAGTTCCGTACTTGTTCCATTCGTAACATCGACAATGCTTCGTCGTTGCTATTTTTAAGTTGTTCTGTGTATTCAAAACGGCCCATAAACTCTTCAAAGTCTAACAACTCTTCGCATTTACATTTGGATTGTTCAGCTTCATAATTTTTATTTATTTTAGATTTTAAAATTGACTTTGTTGGTTGGTGGATTGATTCATTGGCGTCATCTCTTTTGAAAAAGTTGAGGCATCCTAAAGAACGTTTTTTCTTGATTGGTTTGATGTTGGACTGCTTTGGATCAACATCTTCTCTTTTTTTAAAGAATCCCATAACTTTCTCCACCACATTTGATTCTTTGATTATGTCATTCGGTACAGCAGTGGGATTAATGTGTAACTGGAAATCGTTATCTAGATTAACTGAATCAAAATCAACGTTAAATGAACTCATTAATGATAATTGTGGAGATGGAGGAGTTGGAACTCTTCGGTAGATCTCTAAACTAATTGGTCTCTCACAGCTGGACAAAGGCGTGCTGTTGTTGCTTCTATTAATACTGCTGGCCACCGGTGACGGACTTCGAGAAATCGATTGATTTGATATCTTAGATGTATTATCGGATGTCATCATTTGTTGATCTACTGCTAAAATAAAGTCAAAACGGCCAATTTCTTAAATTGATTGCAAAAAAACAGAAGAAAAAAAATACTTTAGAAATCTAAAAACACTAAATATATTGAAATGTTATAGAATTTATCTTGTTATGCATCTATGAAACTGTTAAACTATCTATCTCCCGATTGTACTCTTCGTAAAACGTATCCAACCCACCATTAACCCTTTCATATTCAAACAATGATTCTCTAAAAGGTTCATGTAAAGTGACGGTGCCTAACAAGTTTTTATATTCCTCTGTTATGTCATCGTTATCAATCGCTCTACCCTTATTTGTGAATGACGTAAGATATTTGAGCTCTTTTGCATGGAATTTCCTTACACTTCTTGCCAACTGATAATCCAACAATAGTTGATTGTTATTGGAAAGCATTTGATAAATCTGATCGTCAGTCATTTCATCGATAAGAAATTTCATTTGCAAGTGGCTGATATTACCACTACTGTTAATGTAATCATTCTTTTCCAATGCCTCAGCCAAAACCAGTGTGTGGACCCAAATGTTAAGCTTGTTTGAGAAAATATAATCTTGATACTGCTTTCTTGAAATTCCGCTACGGTATTCTCGTTTGAGATTCTGAACAATATGGTTGCTGATATAGCAGGGAACTCCATTTAGCATTGACAATTTCACTGGTGCTAAATCGTTCAATTTATAAAAATGTTTTCGACGATCATGAATATCTCTTCCATCGTATCTTGATGCTCTGTTCACTAGTACGTTGCTTAATCCCGTAATATCAATATAAACACCAGTATCCACATCAATGAACCTAGCATCAATGTGATTGCCATCGTTTGATATGTCCCTGTTGTGAATAAACGTACCCACGTCAATTAAATATTTCCCAAATCCTTCTCGTAAATCTTCGACAACTAACGTCTGGTTATACAACTCACCCAACCTTGCTAGCTGCTTTATTGGCATTTGGACATCTAAATCGTTATCGTAAGGAAAGATGGCTCCATTCCAATACCAACTCAATAACGGGCCGTGAGCAATCCAACTAACAACACCATACTTTTCAGTGAATCTAAACCAGTTGCGAAGCAATCGTTCCAATATGATAGCGGTTCGTGCACCATCTCTGAGTTTCCCATTGAAAAATCTCCAATCGTAATGCCATCCCGAGTCTTCATTCCCATTACCCACAGTCATAGTCGCTTCATTGAAATATCTTGTTTCTGAGTCCAGAGATTCCTGAATCGCAATAGATTTTTTCATTGACCACAAATATGATTTTTGGCGTTGGTTCAATTCTGGTTTCGCCTCCAAGTTCTTGATTGATTCGAGGACAAACTCTTTTTCATACTCAAAGTCACTCAAGGGTGTATCTATTATTGGCTTGGGTTTATAAGAGTTAGATCCTTGGGTTAATTTTTCAAATTCAACCACTGGATCTATTTTAGATTTCTTATAGTTGTCTTTTAGTTTGTCTATTCTCTCTTTATGGACATCAAATACAAGATCCTCACCCTTATCGTTCATAAATATGACTTTATATGGAATAGGCATACTTGCTAACACATACGTTTTCCCTTGTAAATTCCTGACGTATTCGGTAGATGAAAATACAGTATGTTCAAACTGTATAAATCCTGGCAACTGTTCGTGTGAATCGACACCATACTCTTGTAATTCAGACGCGCTTAGCAGTTCACTATCAGCGCAGCCAAAGTAACGGGTGTTTTCTCTACACAATTCCCTATCCTTGTCAAATTGTAGATGAATATGGTTGAGAATATCCAAACACTTGAGACGTTTTTCTATCGGTTTGTTCAACTGGTTATTTAAAAGTGACAAGTCGACCCAATCGGCCCAATGAAATGGAATACTAGAAGAAGGGTTTTGGTTGACATAATTTAGTATCAAACCAAACGTCAATCTAGGATCCTGAAATATTTGATTGGTTCTTTTTGGAATACGGTATTCTGACGTCACTATTGGTGGCTCGATACTCGCTATAAGTTCGTCAACTTCCTTGGTATAATTTGCATCGGTTGTAGCATATTCAGCTAAAAGATTTGTGGAGTCAAGTGGTATATTCAACAAGGTCAACTGTGAATCATTATTGCCAAAGTAGTGATAAAATGACAAATATAGGGTGTTGAATATTAATAACAAAATCAAGGGTTTCCTTAGTTTTCTGATGCTGGAGTATTTATTGTACATGTCAAGTCAAAGATAGTAATGGGCAAATGATTGCTCCTTCTAAGTGTTGATTCTGATTCAATCCTTAAAGAAAAAAAAGAGTACTTGTGAACACTATTTTTCTTTTGCTCGACATATTTATTTTAAGGTGAATATGTCTGAGTTGACCATTTTTAAAAACATTCATCTGTATAGTCTCTTGTTTTATTAAATCGTGTGTGTGTGTGTGTGGGTCTTATAGTATCTTTGTACCACCACCACAACTAAAATTTTGATTTTAGATTTGCTACTTAAAAATTTTTTTTTCCGTTTACTTTTCTTTTTTTTTTTTGTTCCCCTTTCAAGAAAATAAAGTGGAAAACTGAGAGGCTTTGTCGGTTGTCCTGAAATTTGATTAATGACGTAGTGCAAAGAGTACAAAATGTATTGTAGGCGCAATAGTCAATTTATTAGACTACAATTCTAGATTTAGATGAAAATTACTCTTCTGTCTACATACGATTTTGCAATTAATCTTATTAATTCAAGCTATAAAAGATGTCCATGAAACACCTTAAAAATTGTTTGGTGCCTGAACTTAACAATTAACAGTGGACTTCACCATCTGCATGTGTGTGGCAATGCAGGTTAGCATCTGTTGTGGCGCTAGGGTTGCTATCGGTATGTTGATGAGAACTTGAGGCTGTGCTACTGGCCCCTGAATCAGAGCCACTGTCGCTATCCTCGAAGCTGCTAAAATCTGATTTCTTGTACAGAGTACCATCTCCATTGCACCCTTCGCCGGGAATTGTCACATCATATGCATACACATCCAAAGCATAATAAATCAATGAGTTTGAGTTTCTTACAGCATAAGTTGAATTTTCTTGAGCCAATTCAAGGACTTCCTCATAAGTGTCAGCGTAATGTTCAATAACAAGTTGACCAATCGATTTCAAGTGCCAGAATCTGTGTAACAAGTCACCTGCCCAAAAAATGTTTGTCTTAGATTTCGAGACGGTATATCCACTGGAGCATAGTTGGGTTAAGTATCTTCTGGTAACAAAAGATAAGTCACAAATAATAGTTTGATCGCTATGGTTGGAACCTCTCCAATAACCAGCCCAGCCATCATTTTTGCACTTATCATCTAAGTCATCACAAAGAAACAAAATGGATGATTTGTCAGCACCGACAACATTGTCAAAATGACCAACAACCTCAGCACTTGCAGTCTCATTTCCAAAGTATTTTCTGAAAAATGGCGATTTGCTACCGAATCTCAATGTGTGGTCCCTGGCATGTTCAGCTAATAATTGAGCTTCTTGCAACCCAGTAGATAATTGATTATATTGTGTGGCATTACACGACAGATCAATCGGAAAACCTTTAACCCAGTCGGCCCGCCAATCGTAACCTGTAGGTGAAGCATCAACAAATCTGGTAACCGTAACTGGTGCAGCAACGGAAAAAGCAAAAAATAAACAAAACAATAAATAATTCATATTTCGAGAGAAAGTTTGTGATTATAGATGTGAATAAAAAAAATGATTAACCAAACAAAGGTCTTTTCCAACGAGATATTGTTGCCTCTTTATACTTTGGTTAACACATAAGATATAACCATTATAACTGTTCCCGTTCCTTCTTTCTTTTCTTGAATTGTTCGGAATACTGATCCATGAAGATACCGAGAAAATAATAAATTAATTACTTGCATCTGGTATCTCTTGGCAAATAGAACTGTAGTGGTTGTGATGAGAGTGCGTGGGTGCGAAAGATTTCATACAAAATTTTAACTGTTCACCAAAATTGTTGGACAAAATGAGGTTGCCCAGAATAGTTGGAAACATGAATATATGGGCCCGTAGCAATGAAGATATATACCATGGTGGTTAAAGTGTTGAGTTCTCTTGGCGACCGATGGAATCTTGGAAAACGGAATAATTAATATAAAGGTAGCCTTTGCTGAATATGTTTTTGGTGGTAGCTCTCTAAAAATTAACAACATCAATGAAGTTTACCCATTTATTTTTCATCGGTTTATTGACTAAGGTTTATACAGAAACTGTGACAGTTTTATCAACCAGAAGCTACAGATTAGCAACCACGGAGCTGACCCCTACTGATGGTACTGTTTACTTAACGTTAACGAGACAACAAAGTCTGTCAACTTCCTTGAATGCTTCTACAATTACCACACCACCACTGAACCTGTCTGCTAGTGTTCAAACAACAGCTGTTACTGACTGTCACTTTCATAATTCGGTCCAATATTGTGTTGATGGTTACGGAAATGAAGGTTCAATCTTGCCAGTTCCAACCAATACAAACAACCTTCCTACAAGCTATGATGGATGCCATTCCCACGATGGTGATACTTTCTGTATGGATGGAGATAAAGAAGTTCAGTTTGTGAAATTAGAAGATGAAGATGATGAAGAGTCGAGCTCATCTTCAGGAAAAAAGTGTCATTTCCATGCTGGTGTTGAGCATTGTGTCGATGACAATAACCATGACGCTGTGACTTGTGAAAGAGTGAAAAGAGATTACGATATTCCTTTGAGAATTGGGTTGCTTTTTGTTATTCTTGTTACTTCTGGTATCGGGTCTTTTGGTCCAATTGTTTTGAAACAATTTGTCAACTTATCACAGGAAAACTATATTATTGTTATCATCAAACAGTTTGGTACTGGTATAATCATATCAACGGCATTTGTCCATTTAATGACTCATGCGCAATTAATGTGGAGCAATTCTTGTTTGAAAATCAAATATGAAGGTACTGGTGCTTCAATAACCATGGCTGGGATTTTTATTGCTTTTATAATTGAGTACATTGCTCTTAGAATAGTCAATGCCCGTGATACTGGAAAGGTTGATAAAAAGGAAATTGAGGAAACATCCAGTAATGAGCAATCATTACATGGAATCTCTGTTAACGACAAGATTTCAGTAATGATTTTAGAAGCAGGTATTATTTTCCACTCCATTCTTATTGGTATTACTTTAGTTGTCACAGATGATGTTTACTTTATTACCTTGTTTATTGTTATTGTTTTCCATCAGTTTTTCGAAGGTTTGGCTTTGTCTTCGAGAATTATATCTATTACCAATGCAAGTTTGTCAACTAAATTAGTGATGGCACTCATGTTTGCATTGATCACCCCTATTGGAATGGCAATTGGTATCGGTGTTTTGAACAAATTCAACGGTAATGACCCCTCTACTTTAATTGCATTGGGAACTTTAGATTCTTTTTCAGCAGGTGTGCTCCTTTGGACTGGTTTAATTGAAATGTGGAGTCACGATTGGTTACACGGCCACTTGAGAAACAGTTCTTTTGTAAAAACTACAGTTGCCTTAGTAAGTTTGATTTTGGGAATGTTGCTCATGAGCTTATTGGGTAATTGGGCGTAAATTTCCGTATACATATATACATTACTACAGAACATACTAATATATGCAGCTGTAAATTACCAACTTATTGGTTTGAAGTTTGGCGACCAATGCCTCTGACCACCATAATGGGTCTCGTATTCTTTCTCAATGGCCTTGATTGCCTCGCTTTTTATTTGATCCTTATCCAAATGGGTTAATTCTTTCACTTCAAACAATTTATCCACTTCGGATGCGGCAAGTGCAATAAGAGTTTTTCTGGCGAAAGCATGACTAACTGGTTTCCCGTTTCTTCGATGTCTATCTTCAAATAATCTGGTAGCTTCAAAGGACGCGGCCCCTGCAACTATATCATGAGAAAGCTTTGACCTGTTGTCACCAGCACTTCTTGTACTTCTTTTGTTAGTAGCACTACCACTTGGACTCATGCTGATGCTGCTACTGCTGCTGCTATTACTGACATTACCATATACTTTTCTGTGATTGGCTTTGAGTATTTCAGACATTTTTAATATGGGGCAGTAGTAGATAGGAATGAAAGCTGAGCAAATCCTCAGTCATTTATACAAATTCTCATTGCAATAAAGTAAGCATATGCAAAGAGTAGCTGCACAAACTCACAGTTATGACAAGCACTGTCACAACAGCATGATTATGCATACAATAATTTCACCAATGTATTATCTTCTTGTTTCAAATTTGTGATTCATTTATGCTCCTTATATTTTAAAATTAATCAATCCATTTCGTATCTCATCAATAAACTCACCTTTTTCATTAACAAAACTTCCCCAAAGCTCTCGATCATACGCATTGTTCACTGGAAATAGAAATTGTTGTGATATTCCATTATTCTCCATAATTACCAAGCCAGAATGAAGAGCAATCTGGTTACTTTTATATAATTTGCTATTGACGTCTTTTGGAATCTCCGAATTTAGCTTGAAATCAGAAAAATTGTCATCATTCAATAAAGGAACTCCAAATTTTTGTATGATGTGATCCCGAATTTGGTTCTTTCTTCCAGTTTCCAACTCTAGGATAATTGGCAAAATTGGGCCCTGTTGGAATACCGGAAATACTCCTTTGATGGTTCGCCTTGCCGACGGAATCAATTTGTAATGTGTAACGGCCGAATAAGTGAATAGTTCTCTCGATTTGTTTTTCCCTCTGTAATCTTTCTCTAAAGCTTGGATGGGGAAATCTATTGTGCCTTGAGTTGATTCAGGAATTTGGTCGAGAGCAATTAATCCGACATACCTTCTTGTAAGTCGAAGTGTACCTTCCTGAAAAAACGATTTTCTAACTTTATCTGCCCATTTTTTATTTCTAGCAACTACGAGACCGCCTGTGACGAATCTATCTAGTCGTTGTACAAGTCTAAATTGCGATGAGTTGACCGAGGGAAGTATTTTTGTAAATTCGTTTGTCAATGCAGTGATAATGTTATTTGTGTGGCTGGCATCACATACCATTCCAGACGGTTTATTAACTACTGCATAGTTGAAAGTACGTTTGACAAGGTCTAGTTTCATAAAGTTGCAAATGGATGAGTCATTAAAAGTGGAATAAAAACAAAAAATGTCAACAAACGATTCAGACTATGAAATCGAGTATTGGCGAACAAAAAAAAACAAACTCAAATCATTGTGCTACTGAAAAGCTCTACACATCCACCACTAATTCACAATCATGAGCAAGAAGAGTACAGATTTAACTAAATCACTTCGATTCTTGCAAGTGTCGAAGTTGATGCGTGCTTTCAAGCCAGTTACTATAAATGGAATCTCGACCAAATCGATTATTAAACAAGTGAAAGAAATAGAATCAGATAGCCCTAACCATTTTAAATGTTATAAAAATCATGCTCGATTGTCATATTTACAAAAGTATTTGCTTGATTATATTAAAAGCAAACCAGAAAATCTTATCTACTTGTCACTCAGAATTAAACCTTCTGATCCTGAATTTCCATACGATCTAGAAAAATTGAATATCAACTTGACTATTCCAAGTGGGTTCCCAGAGGACAAGTCTCAGCGACCTAAAATCAGTGTATTAAATGAAGACATTCCCAGAGGATTTGCTTATAATGTTGAAGTGGGATTTCAAAGAATAGTTGATATTGCTCAAGGTGCCCTCAAAGATGATGAAATTACCTTGGTTGATGGGATAGGGTTGGCTTCAATGATATTGACATTGGATAAATATTTGGAATTATTTTTGAAGCAGGAAAAGAAAGAAACTATCAAGTTTGTAAAAACCAAGAAGAAATCCCCGCCAGTGACATCAACAAAGTCTCAACAAAGTGTGCAGCCGAAACAACAACCAAAGCAACAGCCGAATACTAGTATAAAGACAAATTACAAACCAAAAGTTGACCCAAAGTTGTTACTTCAACGAAAGAAACTTCTTGAAGAGATGTGTTATAAACTAAATGGATCTGTCAGGCCACTCAAAGAAGAGGTTTATCGAGCCACTATTCCAGTACTTCCTAATACTGCTCCGGAACTTTGGAAGTTGAACGGGGATATCGATCTTATGCTCACGGTTCCACAAACTTATCCTATGGACAAGATAAGTGTTTTATTGAGGAACAACTTCAATGAAAACCTAGTGGTAAAGCATTGCCAAGAGGACCAGTTTGAGAAGGTAAAGATTATTAAACAATACAAAAAGTATGAGAAAAATATGAACATTAATGTAAGGAGTTATGACTTTGGAACTGAAAACTTGACTGTAATACTAAATTATTTGACGAATAACATTGATAAATTTGTTCTTGACGCAGAAAGTTTCAGAAAGTATAATGATACTGTGAAAATTTTTAAAGCCGAGATGGTTAGTACAGAATGCTGAAATTGTGGTAGCTAGGATGAATGAAAAAATGAAACAGAATATGTTATTATTCAACGTAACTTCAGTTTTAATAGTTTGTAGGTAAGAATCGGTATTTGTATACCTCTACATTCGATCTTAGAATAGTTGTAGAGTTTAGTAACGCAACGGCCAAATTCAAGAAAAAACTTCTAACACATTCCTTAGTTTCATCTTGGTTAGATGAATCCTTTGGGAATGGTAGAAATTAATCAATCATGTTTGCTACATTTAGACTAGAATGTTTTGGTGCTGGAGGCGATCCTCCAAAATTATGCGAAGAAGCAAAAAAAAAAACGAAAACGAAAAAACAAAAACAAACTAGAAGCTTGATTTTTCTTTACAGAGCAACAACAAAAACATCCATCATCAATAATCATGGCAGAGGAACAAAGAAGACAAATAGAACAGTTGATGGGAAAAGAAAACGGATCGCTGATACGGCGAAGAGATCCTGAAATGACTTCATCTCGTGTATGTCGGGCTTTTTTAGTCGGCACCTGTCCTCATGATTTATTTGTAGGAACAAAGCAAGATCTTGGAAGATGTCCTAATCTACATTTACAAAAACATAAACTAGAATACGAGCATCGAACGAAAAAATTGGGCGAAAAGTTTCCTGACATAGAGTATGATTATTACAAATTGTTGTCTAAATATGTCTCTGATTTGGACCGAAATATCCACAATGCCCAATTACGTTTGCAGCACACGCCAGAGGAAAAAGCAAAAATTGCCCGAGTTACAAAGGAATTAGATGATCTAGATGTTGAGATTGGTTTGATGGTCCAAGAGCTTAATTATTTGGTAGCCAAAAATCAGGCCAGTAAAATTATTGATTACGCCATTGAATTGAATGCCAAATGTGAAGAGAGGGAAAAACTCAGTCAACAGGCTCGAAGAATAACTGAAAATGTTGGACAAACATCACAACAGAAACTTCAGGTGTGTGATGGGTGTGGTGCTTACTTGTCGAGATTGGATAACGATAGAAGATTAGCAGATCATTTTGTTGGAAAAATACATATGGGTTATTTGGAAATACGAGAAAACTTCAAGGAGGTACAAAATAAGTATAAGAAAATGGGAAAGAACCTATAATATTGTTTGTTCGAAATTAGGATGTGCAACATGACTAATTATCAACAATAAGCTAGAATTGTATAATGGTAGTGATTGTACTGAAGAGAACAATACACTAATTTATTCCATTGACAATGGAATAAGTGGACCGATAATTCATATGGATAATTCAGTCTACTGTGAGAGGAATTTTCTATTTATATATAGAGGAAATTCCTCAAGGTATTAGATTGTATATTTTCTATAGAACTAAGCTTGAATACTATACCAATTGCGTTTCAAAACGCAGGCTAAGCCGCCCATTTATCGCTAAAGACTTTTCAATAATTGTTTACCAGCATAAATCGGAAACCGGACGTACAATTAATGGTTAGTGTTTCACTTTTTCCATTGTTTTATAGTTGTATAGCGTTAGACAATGTGTACCAAAACAATGAAAGAATGTATAGTTTCCTCCAATTATAATTAGAAATGGAGTTGACGTGCAGAATTACTTGTGCCCCTCCCCCATACAACTTAGTCTTCAAAGTAAACAATTTCCGAGTTTTGACAAAACAACTAATGGCTAAACTCTTGCGATTGGCGGAAATAGCGTCAAATGTGCCAAGACCTATTTTTCCCGAGTGACACAAAAAAGAAAACAAGAGAATTAAAGTTGCAAAGTAAGTGATACCACCAAAAATACCATTTGGAAAATGAAGAATATATTTGAACAAACGGAAAACGATTACTAGAGGTTTGGAGTTATCGGAACGTAAAACGAACGTCTCCATGCTCGGGAGTACTGGATATGGGTATAAATAGGAAACCAAATGTCTTTTCCAAACATGATTGTAGAAGAAGATCAATAACCAACAAACCAACTGATCAATTACCATAAAAATGAAATTTTCTACTATTTTAGCCATTCCATTTGCAATTGCCTTTGCCAATGCTGCTGCTGCTCCTGCTGTTACTGCTGCCCCAGCCCCTGCTGCTGATAATCCTTATACTATTTACCCTCCTGTTCCCAAAACTGCTTCAATCAACGGTTTCGCTGATAGAATCTACGATCAAATTCCAAAGTGTGCTCAAGAATGTGTTAAGCAAAGTACCAGCTCTACTCCTTGTCCATACTGGGATACCGGTTGCTTGTGTGTTATCCCTAACTTTACAGGTGCTGTTGGTAATTGTGTTGCATCCAAATGTCGTGGTGCTGATGTTACCAACTTCAGAAAGTTGGCTGTCAGTGCTTGCGCTGCTGCTGGTGTTTGGGATCCATACTGGATTATTCCAGCAAGTGTCTCAAGTGCTTTGGACGCCGCTGCTACCGCAACTGGTAATTAGTATTGTCGGTAAATCTATGTGTTCGTGCTTACTATCAATGTTTAAGATTGTATAGTCTATTTTTTTTATAGCACTTTGACCAATATATATGAATGTTTTATGTTACATATCAGAAGTAAAGTCGTAAAGAGTACATTTCTGTACGAGTAAGACCTTACTTTCTCAATTTTAAAACTATATACGTAGCAAATCTGTAAACAAAAACTAGAGCAATTAAAACCCCAATCCATAATCCCTTATCGTAGTTCCCGTATCCCAAGCTTTCCAATACAGCTTTTCCACTAATTTTGCACTGGCTTGCCAAGGGTGAATCATACATGCAATGACACCCATCTCCACAACGAAACTCTCTGTTGGTAAACTCATTGAAGATCATTCCTTGAAAGACGTATCTTTGATAATCAATCCAATAGAAGGTATAATACCAAAACACGTTCAAAATATTTGAAGGCACTAAAAAACCTCCTACTGCCATCCACAATCCATTGGCAAAAGCTGTTATTGCTAATGACACGACAAAGTTCGGGAAAACGCTGGCAATGAACGTAGTCATTGATTCTGCTGCGACTAAATCCAAGAATAGCCACATCAAATAATACCAGAACCCACTTGCTGTTTGGTGAAAGTTGACCATAAAAAATGTAATAACGCTAAACACGGCAGCAATTAAAAATAAAAATGGAAGCCCAACCAAAAAATTTGCTAAGGAAAATGCCAAGGGCCCATACAACCCATTCATTCTCTCCTTCTTATAACTTTGAATGTCTTCAAGATATGATGGAATGTACGCAACTGACATAAACGACATAAATGCCCCCGAAAAAAATATGGCATTAATGAATGGTTGTATGTTTTTTTGGCCATTTTGCAATCTCAACCACACAGTGCCCATTAATATCGCCAAACCCAAGTACATAACTAACCTAACATAGTATGTCAAGATATCTCTTCTAGCCTTGGTCAAAGAACGAGCTATCAAAATCAAAATGTTTTGCATCTCGTTTATGGTAGTGGCCTCAGTTAATTGAACCGATTCTGTCCCAACTTTGTGAACGTCTCCGCTGTTCCACTTAGATACCAAGTCATCAAGAACACTAGAATCACCCTGAAAATCCGTATTAATCAAATCCAAAACGTATTCAGCTGGGTTAATGTACGGAGGCATCGTGTGTCCAATTGAGTTGAAATACTTGACCACATTGCTAACAGCGCCATTATAGACTGTTCTACCTTTGGAAAGAAACATTACCTTGTCAAAAAGTTCAAATGTGTATGTGCTGGGCTGATGAATGGAGCAAATAATAACCATATTCTCTCTCTTTGCGATTTTTTTAATAGTGCTAATGACTTCACGAGACGCAACAGAATCTAATCCAGATGTGGGCTCGTCTAAAAATAAAATTGATGGGGAGGTAATGATTTGAGAAGCAATACTAACTCTTCTCTTCTGTCCACCAGAAATGCCCTTTTGAATCGGAGTACCAATTTTCAGCATAGCCTGACCCTCTAATCCAAGTGACTTGATTGTTTTGCTAACAAGTTCTTTTTTGTGTGCTTTATCAATACCAGCAAACTGTGCACTGTAATCGACTGTTTCCAGGACGGTTAAAGAGCCGATCAAAGAATCTTCTTGTTCAACATAGCTCGAAAGTTGCTTGATTTTGTTTAAAGTTGCACGTTCATTGTTGATAAAAATACCACCTTCAAGGGTCGAGGAACGTGGACTAGTTCTATATGCCAACACATTAAGCAAAGTTGACTTCCCACAGCCAGATGGACCCATAATAGCTAACATTTCTCCAGCACTAACAGAGCCATAAATATCATCAAGAATTGTCTTGCCATTTTGTAATGTCAAACTAATATTTGACCAAGAATAAGTTTCAACCAGCATCTTGTTTAATTGACTTATTTGCAATTATTGTTAAAATGTGAATTGATTAGTTCTCTTTAAAAATTTTGCAACAGGGCCCATTTATAATCATGCGGGGTTTGAAATTTTTTTTGCAATCTCATAGAAAAATTGTGTATTAAAATATGTGTCCATTTTCGCGGGAATAAGTGAATACTAAGGGAATAAATGGGATCGATACACTCAAAAAAAAGAAAAACAATATCTTGCATGAATTTGCTTCGCCCTGTGTGTTCATTTGCAACTTTTGTGTACCAAATAAAAAGAAAGACGGAATGGTCCAATTTTATATCTTGCATGAGATAAGTATCTCTACACTGTTACGTAAAAGAAATACCATTTGTGTGTATTAATAATTTGTATTTGAGATACTGTGAATAGTATACGATCTACGAAAAACTATCTTGGTGTACAAATTTTCCTCTCAATTTGCAACAAAAAAACACCAAAAAGAAAAACACTTGAACAGTTCTTATTTCAATTCAAATCCTTCTTTGATGCCTTCAATGGACAAAACATCATTATACCATTGAGTCACATGAGGGTACTTTTCTTCAAAATTTTCAATCTCAAATTTGGTCCCTGTTGTTTTTTCAATACGACGGAAATGCCCAACGGCAAAAGCCAAGTCAGCTATTGTGAATTTATCACCAACAAACCATTTTCTTTGCGCCAAATGTGAATCCAAAACCTGATAAACTTTGCCAATTTGTTCAAACCCTTTGTCGACTAACCATTGATCGTCACTGCGAAACTTTTTGTAAAAGAATAATCTAGACAAGGCATCGCTGAATTGGGTTGACTGGTAGAATAACCATCTCAATTGTTGCCAATACAATGGATCAGTGCTTGGGTAACTAAACTTGTTCTCGGTATCATAATTATCAGCAAGATATTGCAAAATAGCATTACTTTCACATAATGTTACATCACCATCAACTAAAGTTGGAACAAGGCCATGAGGGTTTAATTCAAGATACCAATTCTCCTTGATTTCCTTGGTGGGCCAATCAAACATGTGGATTTCATTTGGAACATCTAATATATGTAAAAAAATCAATGGTTTACGACCATTTCCAGTTGGAGCAGTGTATAATTTCATACTTTTGTTGAGGTTGTCTTTGCAGAGTAAACAAATCACCAAAGTATGGGATCTATTACCACCTTTATATACCCGTTTCTTTTAGGCAAATGAAATTGGGGTAGCATACTTTTTTTAAAAAAAAATAAACTTTCTTGATTACTAATGCATGTATCTCGTATTTGACAGAGTCATATTTGCAAGTATTTCAAGAAAAAGTTTACGTGAAATCAGTGAATATTATTTTCCCCACCAGATATTCCTACTTGCAATGAAGAAAGCAAATGGGTGAATAAATTAGTAATCAAGAAGAGCAAAACCTTAAAAGATTGGAACATACCGTTATAATCATTGGTTGGAAACATACATGTAAGACAATACTTCAAAACACAAAATAATTCAAGTAATTTATTAAAGTTGGCTACATAAGATACGGCTAACGACAGATTTCATTTTCTTGCTCTTCGACATCAGACCAAATAAACTTAGTTCTGAAATATCTAGCAACAAATGTTAGAATTAACAATATTGGCACTTCTAACAAAGGTCCAAAAGTTGCAGCAATAGCTTGTTTACTGCCTGAGCCATAAATTGAAATCGCAACAGCAAGTGATAACTCAAAGTTATTAGAAGCAGCAGTAAAACTTTGGGTTGTGATTTCAGAATAATTGGCACTACACCCTCTCCGCCATTTGGTTGGATACTTTTCGATTTTTTCTTCACATCCACATAATAATCTAGTATCTTCATCCTCCAATTTTGGTGCCTTTGATGACCACCTTAAAACAAAAAACGTCGTAAACCAAGCAATTAAAAAGTATAAAGTCAAAGGAATAAAACAAAGGAAGGCAGTTCCAACTTCTTCAATAAACTCTTTACCTTTATCAATGAAAATAACAATAATAGTGTACAACAATCCAATTAAAGCCCAAGGACTGATAAATCTAATCAACTTATCGTAAACCTTAAAGTATAATAATGCAAATCTGACAACCACACCAAGACCAAGTGGTACACCTAAGAAGAAAGCGACACTCTTTGCAACTATCGAATATGAAACACCAGAGTCAATTGGAATAGGATCACCCGATATCACATAACAGAAAAACAATTGATAAGGGGCATACAAAACAACCTGCAACAAACTGTTAATAAAAACAATAACAGCACAAAGCGTGTTATCACCCAAGGCAATGTCATTCCACAACAATACCATGGCAATACATCTCGCAATTCCAATCATAATTATACCAGTTCTATACTCATCATAGTTGAATAAAACCACCCAAGCCAATCCAAGCATAATGAAGGGGCATATAATCCAGTTCAAAACAAGCGAAATCAAAATAGGTCTGAGATAGGTACTTTTGTTGAAAAACTTATGGAAATGCTCCCATTCCACTTTACATAATGGAGGAATCATCATAATTATTAACCCTATTGCTAAGGGTACAGACACACCAACGACCTTAGTACCATTAAATGCTTCACTGCTCCCAGGTACATATACCGATATTATCACACCAATAACTATTGCAAGAACAATTAATAATGGTAACAATTTATCTGTAATAGATAAGCCTCTGAACGCGGCTCTAGCATCTTGTTTGAAAGTCATGATTACCACCAAGTAAAAATTCTAACTGAAAATGTTCAAACAAACTGAATATCAACTATAGTCAATACCTGCAAATACAAACATTTGTAAAATCATGGAATTTTCATTTTTCTTTTTCCAGGAACTTCCAGCATCTTTAAATAAAAATATTATAATTAAACTTTTCAGGCTGACTAATCATTGATTCAGGCGCGCTACTATAATTTTATTCCATTATAATGCTTTTAACTTTAAGTTTAATTGCCAAGAAGCTTCTACAACATGAATGGTCCCGATAAACTCTTTTATTGAAGCATGGATGAGGTCACTTTCAATGGGGTATTAGTAATCATGAAATTTATTTCTTGGTTTAATGCATTATTGTTGAGATTATGTAACATTATTGGTACTAGTTTACTTCCCCCCTTGTTTGCGTGTAACAATCTCCTTGTTGTTATGGGTATGTGCCAAGTCCCCGTAAGTGTTTACTATATACGCCATTTGGTATGTTTTAACGGGAATGGTGGTTCCACACGTTTCCTGATATAATTTGTCCAAAATTATATATCATTTTACAGAAAACAAGCCTACAAAAAGTAATTACTGAAAAATAATATCAAGCCTGGCATTACCAAGAAGTTGGATCTAATATCTCAAGTGCCTAACATCTCATCAAGGACCATTGTATTTGATCTTTTGGTACAATATAGCCCAGCCTGATTTTTTTACCTCAACACTGTCGAATTGCGACTAGCCCACTAGACCACGACAATACGTAATCAACAATTTAAACAATTCTTTCTTAGATTTTGCTTGTTAGATCATACTCTATATTCTGTAATAACATTTAGTGTTGGCGACATCACATTTTGCCATTCCTGTACAAATCACACCAAAAGCGTAAACGTTTAAGTACTTGGAACTGAAGAAACAAAAGTTGAGAACGAGGAAAAAAAAAAATGTCATGAGTGGCAACCACTACTTAGTCAACATCAAATCAATAGTACCATAATGTCAGACGCCACCAAACTAGATTCTAAACCATCTACTACAATCCCTCTGAAACATACATCAGGTCTCACTGAAGAAGAAAAAAATGTTATCAAGACATTAGAAGAGGATGATGAATTTGAAGATTTTCCAGAAGATGATTCTAAATGGTCAAGTAATAGTACCAATAAATTGAGTGAACAAAATTTATGGGAAGAAGATTGGGATGATGATGATGGTCAAGATGAAGTGTCTAATAAATTAAGAGAAGAATTGAAGAAAACAATCAAACCAATCCAATAGTTTAGATGCTTTCTTAGTTGATTATTTAACAGGAAAAGGTTTTTTTATATTATTATTGATTTTATAAAATACACAACAACATAAAACTCCCATTATGCGTAGAAATTGACTGACTTGGACTTTCTGGCTTGCACTTCGCTAATAGCTTCCACAAAGTCTTCATGTTTGATTATAGATTTACCATTTCTCAAAGCAATCATACCTGCCTCTACTGTAACAGCCTTCAATTGGGCACCATTGAACTCGTCAGTAGATCTGGCCAATTCTCTCCAGTTAACCGAGTTATTGTCACAGTGTAATTTTCTTGCATGGATTTTCAACACAGATTCTCTGGCTTCCTCTGATGGCAATGGGAACTCGATTTTCCTATCCAATCTACCTGATCTCAACAATGCAGGGTCTAATGTATCGACTCTATTAGTAGCAGCTAAAACCTTGACTCTGTCGTCAGACCCAAACCCATCCAATTGATTCAACAATTCCAACATGGTTCTTTGCACCTCCCTATCACCACTTTTGTCGGAGTCGAATCTTTTGGTACCAATAGCATCCAACTCATCAATAAATATAATTGTTGGAGCCTTTTCCTTAGCCAAAGCAAATGCGTCACGAACTAACTTTGCACCATCCCCAATAAACATTTGCACCAATTGAGGAGCAGCCAATTTCAAAAACGTGGCACCAGATTGGGCAGCACAAGCTCTGGCTAATAAAGTTTTACCTGTACCAGGTGGACCATACATTAAAGCACCTTTTGGAGGTTTGATACCCAAGTTTTTGAACTTGTCTGCTTGTTTCATAGGCAACACCACGGCTTCAATCAATTCCTCAATTTGTTTGTCCAATCCACCAATATCAGAATAGTCTTCAGTTGGTTTTTCATCCACTTCCATCGCTTTCACTCTCGAATCATATTCCGAAGGCAAAGTATCCAACACAAGATAAGAGTCCTTGTTCACGCCAATTAAATCATTTGGTTTTAACTTGCTTGGGTCAACTAACCCTATCATTGGTAGAAATATAGTCTGTCTAGTTGATGTCTTGATTACCGCTGATTTACCAGCTCTAGCTGCGTCGATATCAATGTTGGCTCCTTGCTCACTGGCCTCTTTGTCAGCATCCAAATTTAATAACTCCACAACATTTCCCACCAAGTAAGGTAATTGCTTATTGTTGTTTATCTTTTCTTGATTGTCTTTTATTCTTTCCAACATCACGGTCTTTTCATGGTTCAACCTCTGTGATTCAGATCTCATAACTTTAATGTCATTATCCAACAATTTGGTTCTATTGATTATATCAGAAGTAGACGAATTCAAAATTTCTTGATCTATAACATTTTCTTCTTGTTGCTGATTGTTTTCTAAATCTTCTAAGGTAACCATTGTTGATACAGTTGTAGTATTCTGTAATTGGGAGAGGTCGAGTCTTTCCCTAGCATTTTTTTTTTCTCCCATACATTTTTGTTGCCACCACCACCCGAAAAAACTTGAGTGGAAAAGTGTTTTGATATTACGCACACGACTGCTATAATTGTTGATTTGCGATTAAGGTAGTTTTGAGATAACTGTTGCACCTTTTCCACCACTTTCTTCTTAATTATACACTATGTCGATTCCAAAGTATACTGATCATAAAGAGTTAACAGACGCAGAATTTACCAATTTAAAAGAAAATGTTATCAAAGGTATGTTTAGCAGGGAATGCAATTATTCTTTTCAAGTTTGGGTTTTTTTTTTGCTAACAATTCATTATAGCCAAATCCGCCGCTTATTGTCCTTATTCGAAATTCAGGTATGTTGATAGATTGCCAATCATGACGAGGAAGTGACTAACTTTTTTTTTCTTTTAATTTTTTACAGAGTGGGATGTACCCTTTTAACGGAATCGGGCGAGTTTATATCTGGTGCCAATGTCGAAAACGCATCATATGGGGCGGGTGTCTGTGCTGAACGAACAGCAATCGTTAAAGCAGTGGTATGTGTTTGATTTTTTTGAATTATCAATTGAGTTCTTACTAACTTGACTTATTGTCAACCTCTAGACCGATGGTCATAAGAAATATAAAGCAATTGCAGTTGCAGGAAACACCAAGGACCCTATAACTCCTTGTGGAATTTGTCGTCAATTCATTAGAGAGTTTGCCCCAGAAATCCCAGTGTACATGTTCAATGAAGAAAACAGGTTTATTAAGGTGTACCTTCAGGATTTACTACCATTGAGTTTCGGTCCAGAAGATCTCGGCGTATCGAATTAAAAGCTTGTACGGCATCACGCGACAGATTGCACCGCCAACAAGACCCGCCCATTCGAAAAACAAACAACGGTATTACGAACAGATTTGATGGAGACTCATTTTTCACTTTCTCACATAATCATGCGAAGAACCAGAAAAAAAAATTTTTTTCTTTCTTTCAATACATATTTTCTTTTTATCTTATTTGCAGTGATCACTTTCACCAAGAGTTATAGAATAACTATATACATATATACTATAAGAAAACATGGCATCTATCTGTGCAGCACCACATTGTGGTAAAGAAACCGAATCAGCTTTGAAATGTCCTGTATGTTTGAAAGAAGGCGTTTCTAGTGTATTTTGCAATCAGATCTGTTTCCGTTCCAGTTGGGCAATCCATAAAGGTATCCACAAGGCAGAAGACGGTTCTGAAGATTACAACCCATTCCCAAATTTTGAATTCACTGGCGAGTTGAGACCTCATTATCCCTTGACACCAAGAAGAGCCGTCCCTAAACATATTAAATTACCTGACTATGCCCAAGATGGTAAACCCATCAGTGAAATCAAAAACGATAGAATCGGGAAAATCCCTGTATTGACGCCGAAAGAAATTGAAAAAATCAGAAAAGTTACTAAAATAGCCAGAGAAGTGTTGGACATTACTGCCAGTCACGTTAAACCAGGTATCACCACCGACGAATTGGATGCAATTTTGCATAAAGAATGTGTTAAAAGAAATGCTTATCCATCGCCTTTGAACTACTACAATTTCCCTAAATCGTTGTGTACATCTATCAATGAAGTTATTTGTCATGGTATACCAGATAAAACCAAGTTACAGGACGGCGATATTATAAACTTGGATGTCACTGTATATTATCTTGGGTTCCATGCTGATCTTAATGAAACTTATTACGTTGGTGACAAGGCAAAATGCAATCCAGAACTAGTCAATTTGGTTGAGACCACCAGAGAGTGTCTTGATTTAGCTATTAAACATGTAAAGCCAGGGATTGCATTTAGAGAATTGGGTAATATCATTGAAAAGCATGCAAGTGAAAACAACTGTTCGGTTGTGCGTACATATTGTGGCCATGGTTGCGGGGCATTATTCCACTGTCAACCCAACATTCCTCATTATGCTAAAAATAAAGCCATTGGAATTGCTAAACCAGGTCAAGTATTTACTATAGAACCAATGCTTAATGTTGGAACATACAAGGATTTGTCATGGCCAGACAAATGGACAGCTGTCACTCAAGATGGTAAATGCTCTGCCCAGTTCGAACATATGTTGTTAGTAACCGAAGACGGGTGTGAAGTATTAAGTGCCAGAACGGAAACATCTCCAGGTGGACCTGTACCCAGAATAAAATAATTGTCGTGTCAAATATAATTAGTAGACAAATTGCCATTTATATTATTTCTTTATCACTAACTAGTATATCTAATAATGTAGATTCAATTTTCTTGAGTGAACTTTCAAACACTTGTAGCTTTTTGGTGAATGAAATGTTTCCTCTCAGATTGGCTGAATCGTCAAAAACTCCTCGATTTATAGAAATTCCCAGATAGTGCTGTGTCAATAAAACATATTGATCGTACAATTTTTGTAAAAATCTGTAGTTATTCAAAGTAGCCTTGAGTTCAAAATCACCTGTTGATTGAGACAGTTGCAGTATACACATTCTCATTATTTCACCAGTGCAATCAAAGATCCCCATTAGATAATCTGCTAGATCAATAAAGTCAATATGTGGCTCAATAGCTTCAGGCAACAGCTCAGACTTAATCAAGTATTGTACAATTGGCTCAACATCATCGCCATTTATCAAAATTTGTATCATTTTCAAAAACACATCGTACCGTAATAATTGAAAATTGTATTTATAAAAAGCAAATGTGAAAAACTCGATCAATTCTTCAACCGCTCCTGATATTGTTCCTCGTAAGTGCATGTTTTCAGGGTAATTCTTTTGGATTTTAGCCAATCTATCACTCAAAACATTAAAATATCCAGCTAATTCTTTGATCAATTCATCTTCCAGTATAGTTCTATGCAAAGAAAATATCCCCTTTTTCGAATAGCTTGTTATATCTCGACACAATCGAATTACCTCTTCTCTATCATCTTGTTTTATCCGTAAATTGTCTCTTGCAGGTATGAATATCGTGCTACCAAAATCTGACATTCTATAATGTTCTTTGATATTCGTGTATAAAATGTAATCTTCGCAAAACAAAAAAACTTCTCGCCCTTTTTTTTTCAATGTAGACGTTTCCATGGCAAAAACAGAAACATACAAAAAAAAAATTTTTCTTGTTTCGTTCGTTTCCTACATTAATCTTGTTACATCAAATCACTCTGAATCATATATCTTTGGGAGACTATGTCATCGTCAATCCAATTACTTAATCCTAAAGCAGAATCAATAAGACGTGCCCAAGCACTACAAGTAAACATTAATGCCGCTCAAGGCTTGCAACAAGTGTTAGCTTCCAATTTGGGACCTAAAGGAACATTAAAGTTGTTAGTTGATGGATCTGGTGGATTGAAATTAACTAAAGATGGTAAAGTTTTATTGACTGAAATGCAAATTCAACACCCAACAGCAGTGATGATAGCCCGTGCTGCCACTGCCCAAGATGAAATTACTGGAGATGGAACTACAACGGTTATTTTGTTAGTTGGGGAATTGTTAAAGCAAGCCGAAAGATTTATCAGTGAAGGTGTTCACCCACAAGTTATTGTCGATGGGTTTGAAATTGCTCGTGAAACTTCATTGGAATTCCTTGATCAGTTTAAGCAAAAGGTTGAAACTTTTGATCGTGAATTCCTTTTGCAAATTGCTCGGTCATCATTAGCCACTAAAGTCACCAATGAATTAGCTGATGTTTTGACTCCAATTGTCACTGACGCCGTATTGACTGTCAAAGAAGAATCACAAAGAAATTTGGATTTACATATGATTGAAATTATGACTATGCAACATGGCCATTCTAAAGAAACTGAATTGATTCAAGGTTTGGTTTTGGATCACGGAGCTAGACACCCAGATATGCCTAGAAGAGTCAAGAACGCTTATATTTTGATTCTTAATGTCTCCTTGGAGTACGAAAAAACTGAAGTCAACTCTGGGTTTTTCTATTCCTCTGCCGAACAAAGAGAAAAATTAGTGGCCTCAGAAAGAAAATTTGTTGATGATAAATTACGAAAGATTATAGAATTGAAGAATGAAGTGTGTGATTTGAACTCCGATAAAGGGTTTGTTATAATAAATCAAAAAGGTATAGACCCAATGTCTTTGGATGTGTTGGCCAAGAATGGTATTTTGGCGTTAAGAAGAGCTAAAAGAAGAAACATGGAACGTTTGCAATTGATTTGTGGTGGAGAAGCACAAAACTCTGTTGATGATTTGAGTCCGGAAATTTTGGGATATGCTGGGCTAGTTTATGAAAACGCCATTGGTGAGGATAAGTTTACCTATGTCACAGAATGTAAAGACCCAAGAGCTGCTACAATTTTGATCAAAGGTTCCAACAGCCATGTTTTACAACAAACTAAAGATGCTATAAGAGATGGATTAAGAGCTGTTTCTAATGTGATTAAAGATGCCTCTATCTTACCAGGTGCTGGTGCATTTTGGTTAAGCTGCAATAATTATTTATTACAAAGTGATGCTAGTAAAAAGATTTTGAAAGGTAAAAACAAACCTGGTATCAAATCTTTTGCTGAAGCACTTTTGGTCATTCCAAAAACGTTATCTGCCAATGCTGGTTTGGATCAATTGGAGACCATTTCCAACTGCCAAGATGAAATAATCGATGGTCACATTGTTGGAGTTGATTTGAAATCAGGGGAGCCAATGGACCCAACAGTAGAAGGTATTTGGGATTCTTTTAGAGTTGTTAGAAATGCCATATCTTCAGCAACTGGTATAGCTTCAAACTTATTGTTGTGTGATGAATTATTGAAAGCTGGTAGATCGTCATTGAAGGAAGGTGCTGGAGGACCACCAGGAGCAGGAGGACCACCAGGTGGAATGATGCCACCCGCAGGAATGATGTAATGTTAGGATTTTCTATAGAGTTAGTTTTAATTGGATATCTTCAACAAGAGAGGAGGTACAAAGTATAAGAAAAATGTATATAATTCGACAATACTTTGTTTCGATTCTAGTAATTTTTTTTGGCAAGCTCTCAAATCTCGGCGTTTATTAGCAATTGCGGTTATATCTAGGTTGGTCTACAGAAATGAGTCTCTGTACTCGAAACCAACTTGACAATGAATTCTTTTTGATGCCAGAGTTCTTGTTATTCGTTTCAGTATACGACACTTTATTATTTAGGCTCACTTCTGATTATAAATAAAGTGTCACAAACAAATTGTGTCCAAAATGCCAAGGCAAACCCAATTAAATACTACAAACGTTTGTAAAACCTTGTCAGTTTTTTGCCCATTATGGTACGATACCAAAATACCAACAGCAAGAAGTAATCAACAACAAAAAAAAAAGGCCGAAACTGAAGAGTCTAGACTTTCTATTTGGTTAATCACTTCTTCTATTTTCGGCAAGTGCTTGAATACTAAATATTTGTTTCTAGGTCTATTCGAAACCGACTTGATTGACAATCTGTGGGGCCTAACTTGTATGTACTGAAAATCTTTACTATAGAGAATTAATCATTGAAACAAAAAGAATAAACAATACCTGATAGAGTTGACAAATTGCAAGGGTCTGAATTGTAAAGATGCTGGTGTAGAACAATAACAATTCAGTACGCAGGATAGAGACAGAGAATAAAATCAATGAATTAAATTGGTAGTCAGCAAGGGACCTGAAGGAGGAGAAGAAGGAGGAGTCGTTGGTGGTGGTAGCACCAGCAACATTAATCAATACAAAAAAAATAATTAAAATCCTTGTTACACATTGTGCATAATTTTTTTGTGGCTATTACTAGTACAATTTGGTTTTGAAACTGCACGCTTTACAGAAGGGTGAGTTTAGTGGAAATGTACAAAATGAAAATTTGGACAAACAATTATAAAGGTTAGGCAAGTGTGCATAGTTTTGACTCATTGGAATTGGTGGTGATGGTGACACTGCCGCTTGGTAAAAAGTCTCAAACGAGGATATCATGCGAGTTGCTTTCTTTTTAGTTTTTTTCAGTTTATCAAAAAGTGCCAACCCCATTTTAGTATCTTCTAATAATGCGAAACTATTTTATGACCCTTCCTGATGTTACAAAGGTGACATCATTAAAAAATAATTATGAAATGAAAGCCATTTAACAACAAGTTTGCATGTGCAAAGTTGAAAAGAGGGGATAATCTTAGGTGGTAAACTGAGAATAAGTGTAAAGGTATTGCAAATCAAAATAACAAGCTAATACGGTTTAAAGCAGGTCGCAGCACCAGCTACAGAATGGTACTGCCCCATGTATTGTTCAAAATTCGCCACTTTTTGATATAAATAATTGGTAGATTCCCCTTTTCCCATTATATCAATAGTTGTAAATTCATGAGTGGCAATTCTTTAAGATGAGCAGCAAAATACCCAACTCAGAAGACGGCAATATGGCTAATTGACTGTTGTGGTTTTAACTTTAGGCTTTTGGTGTTTTTAGTAATTTCATTCAAACATGAAACGCACAAATCTTAAAACTACCGTTGTTGTTGTAGTTGCTAGTAAACTCAAGCAACGACATTGACTAGGACTGGTATCACCATTGCTGAAGAGTGTAAGACAAGAAAAGTAAATCAAGGTCGACCAAGACAAGAAGTTGTACGAGTTTATCCTCTCTTTTAGATAATTGGGTCTTGGTAAAGCTTCACTCAGAGCTAACCTATGAATTTTCCACTCAATAATAGAGTTTTTATACTTTACAAACTGAGCTGCTTTTCACTTATACGTTTGGATATTATAATTTGGTTTCTTATCTTCCAATGCAACAGCGTCAATTATTGAAGAGTTACATTGTTTGTTTTTTTCATCTTCAGTCCTCGAGGCAAATTAGTTCTACTTGAAAACAATTCAACTATTGTTAATTTTGTTGTTTACATAGAGGATACTAGATTGTGTACTCTTAAAAGTCGTCGATAACTTGGGATTGTAATCTAGAGGCTGCGCATAAACTAGTCAAAAAATTTTTTTTCTTTCTCTCACTCCACGTCAGATATTTCAAATAACCCATTGATGTTTTAACTTTAGTTCTCATTATAAATAGCATTCACCACTTAAAGAATTCTTTTTATTTACTTGTGCTTTGATTCTAATAAGCAATTTTTTATTTCTTTTCGTCGATTTCCATTATGTGCAACTACTTTGCTTTTTGGTTAGCAAAAAGGTTCCCTCACGTCTCGGAGGGAAAAAATTTTATCCGGAAGTATGAATTTGCCTCAACTCCCTTGTTTTCTCTCTTAGTTCTGGAATCTGAGATAATATCTACATTTTTTCTTCTTTTTTGTTGTTCTTTCAAATCAAATTATTACACAATTGTGCATGTAAAACGTAGTAAAACAAAAAATAATATCACTAAAAATAGAGCAAGAAAATTTTTTTTCACTACGATTCTGTAACAACACGCCCTATAAATTGAATATTTATAATGTTTGTTGCACCTTATCACCAACAACATATTTAGATTTAGCATATCCTGGTGCACTCGCTACTAACCACAGCGTAACCCAAGTGCACATAGATATCTCTTGCTCACTAGTAAGTTCTTTGAGAATAAACTATCAAGCACAAACTAATACCCTACGAGCCAGGCTTATCTATCTATAGACTTGTTTCCGTTGGTACTTGACATATCAAAACAACGTCAAGGCTCTCATTAGTAATTAATTTTAAGGGGGGGCTAACCTATTGTAACATTGAGATAGGTGTTTTAGTTTGTAAATTCAACTGTTTAGAACTAACTATAGAGTAGTATTAACTAAATGCCTAGGGGAAGGAAAAGTTCATTCAAATATTATTGAAATTGATACCCAAACTGAAACGACATCACACATATGAATTCATTGCTAATTAATCTTGACTCATCCATTTATTTGACAGATCCAGAATCGGATAGTCAACGTGAATTAAATTGACTTCTTGGGACTATACTCTAATGCCTCCAAATGGTGTCGAAAACAAAGTGATCTAAAAAAAAAAGTGTCAAGGCGGACCAATGAAACCGTTGTAGTGTTACAAAAATGAAATATACTTTCTGGTTTTATTTTGCCACAATCACAAGTAATGAATAGACAATAGAGAACCTTGTATCAAACGGTTAATGCAAATATCTTCACATGATCATATATGCGTCAACTCGGGCCAAAAAAGGAAGAAAGAAAAAAAATAACAATAAAATAAAAAAATGCAGTGGTAACCGACTTTCTTTGTCTTGCGGCCTATTCTTTCCCGTTTGTGCCATCATTGATATTGTCATTTTTTTTGACTTATGTCACTGGTGATACTCAAGCCATTGCACTAATTGTTCTCCCCTCAGCCTAACAGTTTTAACGTGTGAGTGCATCAAGCATTAGCAAAACCAAACAAGGACAGCTTTGTTACATAGAAGTTTCTACACGTCTGATATAGTTTTTCAAAAGCAAATGAAACTACTCCATTGTGGTTTTACGTATTTGCAAATTCACTTGTTTGTTTAATTTCGGAAAACTTGTTCCCAAAAGCTTTCCGTCCTATCAACAAAAACAAAACAAGTAGTTAACTATCTTTTTGGTCACTATTTAAATCTAATAATGTGTTAAATAGAGATGATATGTGCTATACGGAAATAGGAAATATCGCTAAATAGATAATACATATTCCTTTGATGTGGGTGGCAAAAAAAAAAATGGAAAAGAACAAAAATATTATTTTGTGCGGATTTACATTAAACTAGATCCGATTATCATATTGTATCTTGCAATTGGTAGCCATTGAATCCAATATGGTAAAAGTATATTTTTTTTTTTGCATCTCAATATATCGATGGTATAGAGTGTAATGAGGTACTACAGTAAAAGAGGAGACCCAATTCTCGGAAAATCAGAAAAACCACCACACAGCAAAGAAAAAAGACGGGGTGCAATTATAGCAACAAATCCAGAATAGAAGTATGCATACCAGCTTATAAGTTTTTGAGCCATAATTCATTTTTATTTGCTTTGGTAATTTTGCATCTACCAGAGAATGTCGCAACTAATCAAGTTTGTGTAGAGCACGTAATTATCAACTTTTTTAGTATCCATGTTGTTCAAAGCAGTGATGTTTGAAAAGTACCCACAAGCGACAACGTAAACCAAGAAGACATTAAATTGGCGTTAAACAGGTGAAAAAATAGGCGACAAAGAATGATGAGCTGTTGTAGTTTCTGCTTATGAGTATTTTTTCATCACATGAACTGAGCTGATATATCGCCAAGAATGCCCAGTAAAAACTCATGTTGTGCAGTTACGGAGATTACCGACAAAACTTGATCCCATTGAACCTGTCATGGATATGTAGCTTGTTTTGCGCTACAACCATAATAAAATGGTAAAGAGAAGTATTAGCTGAACAAAACAAGCCAGAATAAAAATATCAACAAAATGGTTTTAACTTTCATTAAAAAACTTTAAAATCTTAACTATTAATTGCTAATGTTGCAGATCAATAATGTTGAGCCATGAATGAGAGATATAAACATGTTATAGAACAACAACAACGAGAAAGAAAAAAAAAAGACTACAAACCAAATAGTTGATTTAAGCTATTATAACCTTGAATAGTTTAATTCATTTTCATTTGAGTTTTTTCTTCCCATTGTGTTCCGTAAATGAATTAGAAGAGCATTGGATTGTTTTGAAGCCATTCATGATTATATGGACCCAATAATAACAATAAGACATAACTCATTTAAACATATTCATCTAATCGAAAAAGAAGTATTCAAAGTTTGGGATTATCAACAATAATGTCGGGTAGGCAAATGTATCTAATGCTAAATATTTCTTGCGTCATAACTCATTAAATAGCCCATACTGCATTAATTGTTTAGGTAACACTTGTCCAGAACAATACTTTTTTTTTTAGTGGATAGAATACTATTGTGCCAATCATTTGACTCTTTTGGTACTTCCGGTCACCTTATTCTTCGTCGGTTTGTTGATGGGTGTACTCTTTATTCAATATATACATGCCTTATGTTTTTACGCTGTGTATATGTCTTGGGTGACTTTCTCTTTTTTCATTATGGGAAATTGATTGCATTGCACCTTTAGTATCCCAATTCTGTAACACATTTTTACATGAATAATAATTTAGTAATAGTACATATTTGTTTTATGCATGTATGATAAAATAGTACATGAGATTCTCAAAACCAATGCATCTCCTCTTGAATTATTGTTATATATTTCATTTTAGTGTTTTTCCCTTCACCTCTAATGTTGTTAGATAGTAATTTTCTAATATTCCATGCTTTTTGGCTTTTTGTTTTGAAGTCAAAACAAATTACGCCTGGGAAGTACAACGCAAATCAAAGTAGGAAAAACACTTGCATTGTTGTTTTTTTTTTGGTTTTTGGCAAATATAAATAACAACTGAATTTTCAATTCAAATTTCAATTTTTTCTTTTGAAGAAATCAACATACTTCTACTTAAAACCCTTTATCCTCAAAGTTCCTACTTTGGTTATTATAAAGATATTGAATTCATACCCAATTCAAACTTCCATTCAACGGAAAAGGACTAATCAGTAAATCTACCCTATTATTGTTTTTACTCCCCCATCCCCACCCCTAAAAAAAATCATTATACATTTACAACCCATTTATTACGTAAAAACGGGCTATACAATTTTCAATTGATTTAGGGGACTTTTCACACAGATTAGAAATTGTTACAGACTATCGTTCTTGACAACCAATTGAATACAACCAAGCATTCTTGACAATTGAAAAAGAAAATATACTCAGATTCATCCTACCCTAAAAAATATTATTGGAGACTTTTGTTTACCCAGACAACCCCTACAAATACTTTACAATTTTATTTAAGTTAGATTTTTACATATTTTATTTTTGTTTGATTTTACTTAAACTTAAAATAAGTTATTTTCATTTTCAATTTGTTGTTTGTTTCCCATACCCAACTTGACAATCAAAGAAACTGAAATTTCAACTATCTACTCAGTTTTCGTACTTCACGTTTTTGTTTTATCGAATATAGTTTGGCAAATCCTTCAATTTATAAAGATATTAGTTCAAGCTCCTTACATTCGCGTACTGTTTTTTCTTTTTTGCACATCAAAAACCAAGTACGTAATACCAATTACAACACCCCTGAAAACAAAGTAAGAGAGGTTAAAATTAAATATATAAAAAAGAAAAGACAAAGGAAAAGGAAACTTAAGTTTACATTACAGACCGTGTCATTCTTCAAGCCCACATTTATATATTTAACAACTTTGAAGAGCCAAAATATACTTTAACCTATCATTATATATTTGGAGAACATTGTCACACAATTTCAGTATCCCCAATTAAAAGTACTAATCGCATTTTCAAGTATATTCTTTTTCCTCCTTTGAAGAAGAAAAAAAATCTTGTTGCCATAATTAAAAAGACTTGTTGATAATTTCACTTCCATACAACTTGTGGTTTCGTCAAAGTAAATTTTTCAGTTCTATTTGTGTCATCATCAAATAGGTTTATTTTATTTTTTAGTGGTTTTTTTTTAAATTTGTTCTTTTTCTTTTGGTTAGAAAAAGAGACATTGATAAGTTTCTATTATAGAACTAAAATCACGAAGGAAAAAAAAAAACAACCAAAAAAAAAGAAAGAAATTAAAAAAAGGACAGAGAAAATCCCCTACACATTTGGACTACCCATTTATTTGCTTTAATTAGAATCTTTTACCCGAACAGCATATATTTGTTGCACATATATTTGGGGTTGTTTTACAATCAGAAAGTTGTTTAACTCATATCATCCACACCAAAGTCAAGTTACTAAAAAGAACTGGGACATACTATCAAATAGATGAATAATACCTCAACATATTCTATATACCCAACATCTATTTATTCATATCTATCATCATTTCATAAACCAATTTTGGATATTTAGATTTACAACTGCGAATATTTTGAAAAAAAAAGCCAGAAATTATAGCAAAATTCAAAGGGCAAGACCTAATTCATCATTCAAATAATTGTTTTCTACCTCCACATTTTAAGTAGTCATTTGCCCGCAACATTAGATTAGTTTTTGTTTAAAGAAAAAATTATTTTTCTGGCTCAATCCTGTCATATTCATATTTGAAAGTTTTAATTTGGCCACTTTAATCAACTAGTTTAATTGACATAAAAAAGGGAAAGGAAACAGAAGAAGAATAATAAGAACCACCCAACAGTGTTAATCTTGATTACAAAACATATACCAGCTATCAACTGGTCGGATTTTTTCTTATTACTATAAATATATTCTACTCGATATACAAGAAAAAAATCGTTATATTTTTTTTTCGTATCTGTTCACCCCATTTTTTTCAACAAACGATATTACAAAAAATAACCAAACTCGGAGTTTTTTATAAATTTTTTTTTTTGCAACAATTGAAATTTTTATTTTCGATTAACAAACATTCAAACGAAAACTATCTGGTATTTAATTTTCCATTTTCAACATCAAGTGTTTAAATATCAACAATGAGTTCAATACCCAATATCAATTGGAATGACCCTAACAATGGTAAATCCAATACCTCTCGTCAATCACAACCACAACCACAGCTACCAAGTAATGTATCTCCCCCTAATAGCAGAGCAGTGCCAACGTCAGGGTCAATAGGCGGACCTCAGTATGGGAGCTCACAATTTTCAAATGAGTATTCTCGAAATCCTAATACAATAGGCGGTCCACCATTTCCATTACAGCTGAACCAGCGAGGGTATATGCCAAACACTGGTTATCCGGTACAACAAACGGCGCAACAGAGAAGCGGCGATAAACTACAGCAGGTTCATTCCCAACAACAACAACAACAACAACAACAACAACCATTGTACCAGCAATATCCGCCACAATCTGTAGGTTACCTAGCGGGTGATGTGTACAATCCCCAACACCAAGAATATGTGCAAATGAATCAATTGCCCAATCAGCATTACAATTTGCAACAAAGACAACAGGCACAAGGACAACAACTCAAACTGCAACTAAACGAGCAAAATGCCATGATGTCTGCCTCGACTCAACAATATCCTGTCCAGGATTTTACAAATCCTTACCCCAATGCACAGAATCCCGCAGAACAACAGCAACAGCAACAACCTCTTCGAACCCAGTCACAACAATGGGACGGCTACCAATCTCAACCTTTGTATTCTGCTGCTGGTAATACTATACCATCCTCAATCCAGCAGCAAATACCACCACAGAATTTGTCTCCATCAGAGCAGCAACAAGTCAAGCAACAACAGCCACTGCCGCCAGAACAAGGAACAAAGAAAAAACCTGGTAGAAAACCAAAATTAAGAAAATTATCGGAACTGAGTTCTGAAACACCACAGGTTCCAAAAACAGCATCCAGTTCTTCGAGCTCACCAACTGCAGTCAATTCTGATAAACCAATCACAAAAAGATCGCGTATGGGATGTCTTACATGCCGTCAAAGAAAGAAACGTTGTTGTGAAACAAGACCAAGGTGTACCGAGTGCACTAGACTTCGTTTGAACTGTACATGGCCCAAACCTGGTACAGAACACAAAAACAAACCTAAGGATCAAAAGGATGACGAAAATACAATTGAACATGCCGAGTTTGGTAGAATCAAAGTTTTGAGAGGTATTGTTGAATACAGAAGTAAATAAGCTTCTCTGTGTTGGAGGGATATCGTTTAAAAAAAACTCAATAAAAAGGTAAATCACCACTCTTGTATTATGTTAAGTGTTTTAACAGCATTATTGGCAACCACTTTCTGATGTTACTATTGTATTTACTAGTATTATTATTATTATCAAATTTTGTCATTATCACTATAATTACTGTACGATTATTAATTTCAATATAGATGTTTTTTTTCTCCTTTTGTATTTTTCCAGGATATATCTAAACAAAGTGAGAGGGTATTTGAGTTCTACAACCAAAGTGATGTTTGTTTAGTTTTTTTTTTGGTGTTATTCTATTGATGTTGCTGATAGTTTGATCTATAGGTTCCACAAGCTGCAAAAACTTACCAGATTCCAAATATCCCCCTTTCACAACTAAAAATTAAAAAAAAATAACTTTTTTTAAAAAACAGATTTTTCTTATATAGTTTGTTGGCCATATTACTTGTGTAGTATCAATAATTAAATGTTTGTATTATTATTATTTCATTAAAAATTGTTAATATTGACAAATTGTAGTTATTTGACATAGTAATTGGTGTCGTGTGTAAAGGTGGATTTTTTCATTTCATTTCTTGTTGGCTCAACTATAAATTGTTTACGTGTGTGCCCTACCAAAAGTTGACAACACCAAGCAATAAAAAAAAGCGTAGACAAACCATTCAAACAAAAGCACAGCACCAGCAAAACGAAATCTATTAGAACTCTTTAATAATTCAATTCAATAACAAAGCTTATCAATAATGTCACTTGATGTAAGTTTACGAGATAGGCAAATTTCTATTTTGCAAAGAATGCTTCATTTGAACAAAGAAGGTTCTGCAGATTTGACATTGGCATCCAAATCAGAAGAAATAATTTGGAAGGTCTTAGTATTAGATGCTAAGTCTCGATCAGTCTTGTCTTCAGTATTGAGAGTCAATGATTTGTTGAAATGTGGTATTACTGTTCATTCCTTGATCAATTCGAAAAGAGCAAATTTGCCCGATGTCCCTGTCATTTACTTTGTTGAACCAACAATTGAAAATATTTTGTACATTATTGAAGATTTGAATCAAGACCGATACGATAGTTTTTACATTAATTTTACGTCCCTGATAAATCGTGAATTGTTGGAAGAGTTTGCTAAAAAAGTTTCAATATCTGGTAAATCCCAAAAGATTAAACAAGTTTTCGATCAATATTTGGACTATATCGTCACCGAGCCAAACTTGTTTTCATTGAACTTACCGGAAATTTTCACTCAGTTTAACAGCTCAAATACTGATGAAGAGAAAATTCACAAGTTGGTTGATATCATTGCCAATGGATTGTTATCCACTATTGTTTCCATGGATATTATTCCTGTTATACGAGCACAACAAAATGGCTCTGCCGAATTTGTTGCCCAACAATTGGACTTGAAATTAAGAGAATATTTAAGTAACACTAGAGGCAGTACAGTGGCCACAGCTTCTATCCAACAACGCCCCGTCTTAATCTTATTGGATAGAAATTTTGATTTGGCATCTATGTTTTCTCATTCATGGATTTATCAATGTATGGTCAGTGATGTATTCCAATTGCAAAGAAACACAATTAAAATTACCAAGCACGCAGCAAAAGATGGAGAAAAGGACTCAACGAAAAATTATGATGTTGATCCCAAAGATTTCTTTTGGAACAAGTACTCTCAGCTCCCATTCCCTGACGCGGTTGAAAGCGCTGATGCTGAATTGAATGCATACAAAAACGATGCTAAAGAAGTTACTGCGAAAACGGGGATTAGTTCTTTGGATGATATTGACCCCAATGCAAATGCAACTGCTAATATTCAACAGGCAGTTGAAAAATTACCAGAATTGACGGCTAGAAAGGCAACTTTGGATATGCACATGGACATATTGTCATCGTTAATCAATGAATTGCAAGCGAAAAACTTGGACAAGTATTTTGAAATAGAACAAAATGCAACGGATCCTAAAGTCTTAAAAGAGTTTTTGGAATTATTGGTGGTTGATTCAGAAAGAGATAGTTCTTTGGACAAATTAAGAACATTTATAATTTTGACTTTGTTGGTGGATTTGACACCTGAATATATTGAAAAAGTTAAATCTATTTTCAAGGAGAAATACCCCCAAGTTGACTTATCCAGTTTTAACTATATCTTGAAATTCAAAGAACACTCAAAATTGGCTAATTTATCAACTTTGAACGAGACCAGCAATAATTTCACCAATCAAGCTTCACAGATGAATTCAAGTGCCTTATTGAGTGGGTTATCGTCAAAGCTCTACGGTTTGACAGAAGGTAAAATCTCAGAAGGATTAACCTCTATTGCCACAAGAATTAAAAGTTTTATACCTGAAAAGAAACTACTTCCAATTACAACTATCGTTGAAGCAATTATGGATCCGATTAATGCTTCTCAGCAAAGTGTTCAGTTGACCGACGAATACGTATATCTTGATCCTAAATCAAGAGGTGGTCACTCAAAACCACCAAAAAGACAATCTTATCAAGAATCATTGGTGTTTGTTGTTGGTGGTGGTAATTATTTGGAGTATCAGAATTTACAAGAATGGGCAAATGATCCTAATAAAGCCCATAGGAAGGTTATATATGGTAGTACTGAAATTACATCAGCATCCGAATTCTTGGAAGAGTGTAGCGTGTTAGGTAGCTAAATGTATATGTATCTCAAATAACCACTAGTAATCCCCAAGTACATATTTGATTTTTCTTTTTTTTCCTTTTTTTTTTGTTTGTATTTTTATATAAAAACTAATTTTACACAATCTATATTATAGCCTATCCTATACTTAAAGGAAGGTTTTGGTTTCTTGCAAGACTTTTGTTGAACGACGAGAATCCAAGAATAAGAACTCACATTCTTCGATATCTTGAACAGTGATTTCAGAACGGCCTGCAGTTGTACTTAAAACACCAGCTGGAGTCAATAATTGTACTGCATATCGTAATGATGTGGTCAAACCTTGTTTTGACAATTTCTCTAAAGCGTCATCAGTCAATGTCAATCCTTCTAAGCTTGCTCTTTTACCAATAATAGTTTTGATTTCTTCTTGATTGTAAGGCAATGTTCTGACAATTAACAATCTATCAATTAGATCAGGTGGGCATCCGTGAGGAGCTTTGACTCCATCATCAGATCCTCTTACTGTAGTTAACCCTCTGTTTGATGCCAAAACAACAATTGGAGCTATTGAGCTTTCCAATGCACGGTTCAAGTATGTGAAAATTTCCATATCCAACATATTAACTTCATCAATAAACAAAACACCAGGCACCAATTCAGCAACACCTTGTTCAATGTATTTGGAAACAACTTTGTTCACTTCAGTTCTTAATTTATCAGTGATTTCAGTTTTTTTAGGTTTCAATAATTGTCCCATCATCGACAAGACATCTTGTCCTCCTTGTGGTCTGGCATTGGCTACATCTAAATCGTGTAAAGTAACGTCTTGGACAATCTCTTTCTTTTTATGAACTTCCCCTTTTGGTAAAGGAACATATTCCTCTGCTTCTAAATCGAATTCTGTAGCATAGGCATCTGATCGACCAACGCGCTTGACAGCACCAGTGTTTGCTTCAATGTAGATCACATCCCCAATTGTTACTCTTTCTTTCTGAATACTTTCGTAAATAACAGGATCTAATCTAAGAGTTTTGGTCCCCTTTGCTGATTTTAATCCAACAATCACATGGCTGATAGTTTTTCCATATCCACCTAATGGGTTTTCTGCCTCTTCAGGAGTCAATTCAATAACTTCCCCTTCATAAACTTCTTTGGTTTCTTTGATTCTCAAACCTATTGCTCTTCTGAAATTTTCCATTAATGCCAGGGTTTTCTTGACTTCTGCGGAATATAATTCTGATCCAACAATGGGGCAAAATGGAACTTTAGGACCTAATTCTTGGGATATAGCTAAGGCCAAAGCGGTTTTACCAGTTGCTGGTGGACCTGCTATTAACACAGCTTTACCAGACATTTTTTTCGATTTGATTAAATCAACAATTATCCCACAGGCTTCACGGGCTTCATTCTGTCCAACAAATCCTCCTTCTATTGGCTTGGCAATGCCTTGTTCATTAAGACCTAATCCTTTAATGTGAGTATGAGCAGCAGTTCTGCTTTCTCTGGATGATTGGTTTTCTTTTACTTCTGTTATTTGCACCATTGTCTAATGAAGTTCTCTTATATTGTTGTTGTTTGAAATATTTTGATGTTTGGGAGTATTTTTTTTTTGTCTTTTTTTTTCCTTGGATTTTTTCTTTTCGTTTTTCACTGTGAGAACAAATGCTACAAAGAAGACAATGCGATGGAATTCCCGAATATAAAACTCTATAATCAATAATATACATTCAGATCTATTTAAAATACCTCATCTGGTAATTCAACTTCATCATGAGGCTCTTTCGGTTCTTGAGCTTCACTCCATTGTGTGACATCGTCAATATAACTTAAAATTGTCTCTACACTTCTGCTATCCTTTGAACAATCCAATGGCAAAAACTGCACCATGCCAAAATCATCGACCAAATTAGCAATGGACTGCGTTAATTTGGCAAATTTAGGATTTATATAATCTTCTTGTTTTGCAAGTAATAAAGGGTCAGGATTCAAAAATTTCTTCAACTGTTTCTTGCTGTACTCATCTTTCACTAGATCAATTTTGGATAATATATTAATGTGTGGTAATTCCAATAGAATCATGGCTGACATGGCACTCAAGGCACCAGAGAAAAATTTTGAATTATCAATGATAAATGGGGCTTCTAACAAATATGTGGCACATAGGTTGAAATTCAATGATGTCTGTAAATGTCTTACTATAGTTGGTAATACTGGTATATGGGTATATAGTTCGATTTGTCCAGGACAATCAAAAATCAAATACTCGTCGTTGTAATCACCGATTTCTTCATCAAGCCAGTCGAGGTTATTTAGTAAAAATTCAAAGCAATAAACCAACCCTCCATTTGGTCCTAATTCCATCTCCTCCATGACATCTTGTAATGATATTAAATCTTTAACGTCGATTGTGAATTCATACTCGGTTGGGTTGGCCGCTGGGTCTAAGTTGACAATATGAGCCCTACGTCCTATAGATTGCATATACGCAATCATAGAATTACAGAATGTAGATTTACCTACACCTGCAGGTCCCAATACTAATACCCCGGTTCTTGACATATCTTTGTTGAATTTAGTTGGTGTCTGATGAGCAAAGAGTAAATGAAAAAGTTTATTGTAAACATTTTTTTTCTCCTTACTTTTTTTTTGGGTGTTGTATCTTTGATGGAGTGAAATAATATGCGATGAGATCAGCTTAGTAAGTAGAACAACAACGGTAAAATCAATGAACATAGATACCAGAGGCTGTCATTATTAACAGTAAAATTGGCAAATCGGGAACTTCAAGGCTTGCAGTAAACGATATATTCAAGTTTGCATGGAATTATGGAATATTATAATTGTAAAGATGTGGTATCTTTTCTGGTATCTTGTCTAATCTTCTTACTCATCACTTATAGCAATTGTTGATTACTATTTTGCAAATCCCGTACTCATGAGGAAGTCTTTGGAGGGTGTTGCTAAACCAAACAGCTCTTGTAGTTGGAGTATCTCGGAGCAAACACCATTTGCTGACAAATATTAAGACTTTTTTTTCTCGGCTGAAATTCCTATTTTGGCAACCATGGCAAGGTACACCCCCAACTTGATTTGTAATCCGCATATCTCTATTTTTGAACAGTGTTATTAATTAACTTTGCTGGTCGAACTGCTTGGTAATACGATGTGTGTTAGATAATTACAAAATTACACGTGAGGCAAGCTTGCATTCCTGTACAGCTAGAGCCTATCTCAAGGGGTTTTTGTATAGTGGAACGATATACAATTAGGGGGGGCTGCTTTTTTTATTATCCGAGATATTGTCGTGATTTGTAAGCTCCGGAAATACTTCCACACTTTATATAAATACCAGATTTCAACAATTTTTCAAAAAATTTTTAATCTAGTCGAACACAATATATATTAACCAAACTGCTTTAATAAACTATTTGCAACAATGACAGTTCCATACGAAGTAAAACCATCAGATGAAATCAAAGGTGCCCCTGAGGTTTCCTATTACACTCCAGAACAGCCTGTTCCGGCTGGTACTTTTTATCCCCAATCGTCAGATGAAGTTGCTCCCAAAATTTTTCAACCTTTAAAGATTGGTAAGCTTGCTTTGCCAAACAGAATTGGGGTATCTCCAATGTGTCAATATTCTGCTGATTATAATTTTGAAGCAACTCCATACCATTTAATCCATTATGGTTCATTAGTGAATCGTGGACCAGGTATCACCATTGTTGAAAGCACAGCTGTTTCTCCTGAGGGTGGATTATCACCTCATGATTTAGGAATCTGGAAGGATGAACAAGCAGAGAAATTGAAACCAATTGTCGATTACGCTCATTCTCAAAAGCAATTAATTGCCATCCAATTGGGCCATGGTGGTAGAAAAGCTTCTGGTCAGCCCTTATTTTTGCACTTGGAACAAGTTGCAGATAAATCTGTCAATGGGTTTGCCGACAAAGCAGTTGCTCCTTCTGCATTGGCATTCAGACCAAATGGTAATTTACCTGTTCCTAATGAGTTGACCAAAGATGAAATCAAACGTGTTGTTAAGGATTTTGGTGCTGCTGCTAGAAGAGCTGTTGAAATCAGTGGCTTTGATGCAGTTGAGATTCATGGTGCTCATGGTTATTTGATTAATGAGTTCTATAGTCCTATTTCAAACAAGAGAACAGATGAATACGGTGGCAGTTTTGAAAATAGAACCAAATTTTTAAAGGAAGTTATCGATAGTGTTAAATCAAGTATTCCAAACGATGTTCCAGTGTTTTTGAGAATCTCTGCTGCTGAAAATAGTCCTGATCCAGAAGCTTGGACTATTGAAGATTCCAAAAAATTAGCTGACATTTTAGTAGAAAAGGGTATTGCTTTGGTTGATGTTTCATCTGGTGGTAACGATTATAGACAACCACCAAGATCTGGGATCAGTAAAGAGTTGAGAGAGCCAATCCATGTTCCGTTGTCTCGTGCAATTAAACAACATGTTGGTGACAAGTTATTGGTCAGTTGCGTTGGTGGGCTTGAAAAAGATCCTGAATTGCTCAACAAATATTTAGAAGAAGGAACATTTGATCTTGCTTTGATCGGTAGAGGATTTTTAAGAAATCCAGGTTTGGTATGGGAGTTTGCCGATAAACTTGGTGTTAGACTCCACCAGGCCTTGCAGTTAGGTTGGGGTTTCTGGCCCAACAAACAACAAATTGTTGATTTGATTGAAAGAACATCTAAATTAGAAGTAAATTAGAGTTGTACGTAGTTTGTAATTAAACGGGTTGTTTTTTTTTTTGGCTATATTAAATTAGTTATTAAATAGTAAAAGGGGGATACAAAATGAACCCACTAACCGACAATCCTGTTCTTACTTCCTACACCAACAATCGTCGTAATCGTTTTCAATCTGAAGCATCACATCCATGTTCCTACTTTCAAACATTTTCTCACATTGGCGCTTGATATAAGATGTATTTTCACCTCGATAAACTTGAATATGAACATACCCACAAATATTATTTCTAGGACCTGGCCAAAACCTTGGGGTTGTGAGAGATCTCACTCCTTTGACTTGTTGAACCTCATGTAAAATATTCCGAATCTGATCTTCTTTAGTCTTTGAGATACTCAACAATAATGTCGATGCAGTTGATTTGATTAAAGGAACGGCAGACACAAAAATCAAAGTGGCAATTATAATTGACGCTATAGGGTCAAATCCATCCCACGAAAAGTATTTTGTTAATATTGTCGAAATCACAACACCGACTGAACCTAAGGCATCTGCCATTATGTGCAAGAAAATACCTTTCATGTTATCATTCATATGGTCGTGTTCATCTTCTGAGTCACAGTTAGGAGCATGCAGGTGTTCATGAGAATGGCCATGCGAGTGTTCATGGCTATGAGAAGAACCATGTGAGTGACCATGTGAATGGCCATGTGAATGGCCATGATTAAAAGCAAATATCCCAACCAAATTAACTAACAATCCCAATATTGAAACAATTATCAATTCTGTAGTCTTCTGTAAATGTACTGGGTTGAACAATCTACCAATGGCTTCAAATAAAATAGATCCACTTATACCGACTAGCAATGTCCCATTGGTAAATCCTGCCAATATTTCAAAGTTTTTTAATCCAAAAGGGTACTTTCCGTTGCTATCTATTTCATGTTTGGAAATAACACCAGCAATTAACCCCAATACTAATGACATACAATCTAAAGCCATATGCAATGAGTCAGAAAGTAATCCTAACGATTTAGACCTGAATGAGTATAGAAATTGAACAAACATAAATGTAGCATTAAGCAAAAGGAAGTTGAAAATAGCTCGAGTATCAGAATGGCCCATTAGCTCTTTAAGAATGGGAGCCGAATTATTAGTGATTTTATGTCCTTGATCAGTTCCCTTTTCCTCATCTTGTTCAAAATGATACGACTTGTCAGGAGTCACTACTGCAGCAAGCCCAATATTGATTATTTGTGAAAAAGATGGTTGTTGTAATAACACAACATATTGCAAAAGTTCAAGCAATAATGAAACAAATACACTTGAAAATCTGCTATCTCTCATTTGAAACTCTTGAACTGATATCATAAACACAATAAATGTAGCAAGGTTAACCCCAATCATACTAAAATTGAACATTGATGGATTGTAAAATACAAGTGCTAATGCACTGAAAATAAACGTACCAAAAACAGTTGGTTTATCGAGCGAAGACAATAAATTAGACAACGATGACAGGTTCAATTTACTGGACAACAAGTAATATCCAAGTATTACCAATGCATATGTGAATACAATGTGGAGTCCATAAAACTCCTTGAAATTGGTATAGCAATCTAAAACAAATGCCAATGGAGTATACAAATTCCAAGAGTTCAAAAACAATCCCAAATACAATACTGCCACTCTATTTGCCGGTAGAAACGATGCTGACGTATAGATGACATAGAATGTGGAAAGAAGATACATGGTAGACATCTTGTTTGATCCGCTGGTGGTGGTGGTAGCATTGCTGATTGGTAAGACATTTAAACGATGAGCTAGTATTACTATTGAAAGACACGCTGATGCTAAAAATATATTCAATAGTATGGTATTTTCATAAGCAAATTCAAATGATGTTGTACTTAGACTATGAGATAAAAACACTAGGGGAAACGCCACGAGCAAGGGCAATGAACCAAAAAATTTCGTAAGGGTTAGTGAGGATTCATATCGGCTTTTAAAGTCCATATTAAAAATTAACTGAATATGTATGAATCTATCTATAAGTGTATCTGGGGGGTAGGGGGAGGAAGTTGAGAGGTGTTGTTGATAACTTGCTTTCCTTTTTTTTCTCTGCGTAGGTGAAATTTTTGATTGAAACGCTGATGATGGTGGTTATCTCTTAAGCGTGGAAGTTTCTAAAAAAAGAGAATGACAATCTGTAAACGAAAAAATAGAAATTAACAACAACAACACGTATTCCTCGCGCACTTTGTCCCTTTCTTCCGTTCTACCCCACCAAAGCGAGATATGTCCCTTGCCGAGTTAAACACAATCTTCTACTACGAGCTCTTGTTCGTCTCCAACAAACTACCAAATGTGTTTCTCACTTGAATATAGAGTACACTCAAATAATAACAATGCTCATTAATCATATTACAGAAATAATACAACACAATCTCTACGTGTTATCATGCTACCATTTTCTCAAACATCTATCAATATTTTTATTCTATCGAAAATTTAAATAACAAGTAGAACTTATTTTATAAACAAAATCATAATTTCATTATTGGATGACAATCTTTTCAACATCAAACTTCTTTGGAGAAATACCCATATTGCCAATGTATTGTCTAGCTTCTTTTCTCAATTTTTCCTCGGTTTCTTTGTCCCAACCGTATTCTTTGCTCATGATTTCAACAACCCCATCAACGGCACTAAGAGCTTCTCTAGCATTTAAGAATGCCAATCTAGTTCTTCTGGCTAAGAAATCAAGTGGAGTTCTTGGATATTCATATTTCAAAGAGTATTTCAATTCAGCAATACTGAATGGTTCGTCAAATCTTTGATAACTCAATTGATTGTCTTCATTAGCTTTCTTTTCAGAAGGTTCGAATTCTTCAGTAGCAGCTAAAGTAACTGGCAATTTATTGTAATCACTTTCAGCATACAAATCCAAAATCAATGGAGCTCTGGAACCATAGTTGTGAGACAAGTGTTTAGCCAATTTCAATGGGATGTGGTATTCATGAATCAATCTAGCAGAATAGTTCTTTGAATAATCAGTACCCCCGACCAAAATCAATTTGTTGGTTTGACATGGTAGGATCTTTTTATCACCAAAATCAAAGTGTTTAACAACGTAATCAATAGTTTCTTGGGCCATTTCTCTGTAAGTAGTCCATTTACCACCGGAAATAGTGACCAATCCAGTTGGTGATTGAACTAACAAATGTGAACGTACCAAACCTTCGGTTTTACCAGAAGCTTCTTGGCCTTTAGGAATAGTAGATGGATCTCTAACTAATGGTCTAATACCTGACCAAGCAGATAAAACATCATTTCTGTCAATTGGGAAAACAAGGTATTTTTGCATTTCATTAAGAATATCTTGGATTTCTTCTTCAGTTGGAACAGGATTTTCTGGGACTTTTTTCAATGGAGTATCAGTGGTACCGGCCAAAACTTTACCTTGCCATGGCAAAAAGAACATGACTCTACCATCAGAGGTAGAAGGATCTAATAAACCGTAGGTGGTTGGACAGTAATATTCTGGCAAAACAACGTGGACACCGGATGAAGGAACGACCATTCTTGGTGATTGTTCAACTTTTGGTGGTAAACCTTGAGGATCTTCATCCATTTCCAAAATTTTATCAGCAAATGGACCAGTAGCATTGACAACACTTTTAGCTTTAATTTCGTATGATTCATTGGTTTCCAAATCTTTAGCCTTGACACCATACAATTTACCATTGCTATCTTTCAACAATTGTTCGACTTCAAAGTAGTTCAATACAGTGGCACCGTTTTCAATAGCAGTCAAAGCTAAAGTAACATTGTATCTAGTATCGTTGAAACTACCATCGTGGTAAACACAAGTAGCTTTCAAGTTGCTGGTATCCATCATAGGAGCAATGGCAGCAGCTTGTTCAGTGGAGAAAATAGTGGAGGAACGCAAATTTTGTTTACCAGCAAACCAATCATACATTTTACAACCAGCAAAGAAATAAGGGACTTGCCACCAGTTGTAAACTGGAATCATAATTGGCAAAACAGTACACAAATGTGGGGCTGTTCTCAACATGTTACCTCTTTCATTTAAAGCTTCAATGACCAAATCCAACTGAGCTCTAGACAATTGGAAAATGGCTTTTTCCAAATAACGAACACCACCATGGGCCATTTTGGTGGATTTTGAAGAAGTACCAGCACCAAAATCGGTTTTTTCCAAAAGACAAACATTTAAACCTCGTGTAGCTGCATCGACGGCAGTACCGGTACCAACGGCACCCCCACCAATGACCAAAACATCAAATTGTGGCACTTTTTTCAAGTTACCAATCAATGATTCACGAGATGGTGGTGGTGGAATATCTTTGTTGAATGGTTTATAGGAAGTAGCAAGGTGAGGTTCGTTTTTTGGTCTAATAAAATCCAAATAAACAACTGTACCACCAACAGCAGCACTAGCTGCCAATACTGACTTTGCTAAAGTTGATTTTAAAAATCTTGACATTGTATAGTTTCAGGAATATGTAGAAAATGAAAAAAATGTTATACAATCAGCAAGATATCTGGAAGAACTTTCAATAGTGTGGGGGAGATTATAATAATATGTGTGGGCCTCTATTAATGAACTCTAATCTAGTTATTTCTGGAATAGTTTACCCGTGATTGGTGAAAAATAAATTTCTCTATCAAATTGTCTATGAATTTAGAATAAATAATATAAATATTGGTTTCTAATGGGTAAAAATACAAAACAAATTGTAAACAAGATATAAAAAAAAGAACGAGGAAAAGAATATTTATTTACAAAAAAAAGAAAAGGAAGAAGAAGAAGAAGAAAGTAAAAAGTAGTTATGAAAAGTGAAAATTTGAAAATATGATAAATTTATATTTCTTTGAATATTTTCAACTGTGAAATATTAAGTTTTTGTTTGTGTTTGTTTGCTCATGATTAATTTTTTTTTTTTCTTTTTCTGTTTCTTTTTTCTCCATCACCAATTTTTGTTCCATTTTTTTTTGGACTCTCCGAATTCACGGTCTTGAAAATTATTTGCAAATATTATAATTCATATGTAGTATTCGAGAACAACATATAAAATTGTAACACTTGTATAAATAATTAATCAAAGATTGAATAATTGGGAAAGTCAATTGTTTAATAGTTTAATAATTGAGCAGAAAAGAAAATTAATCAGCTAATCAGCTGCTATCTTCTAGAACCGGCATAAAATCTATCAAATGTTTCAATTTTTAAGAAATCTCTCGTGGGAAAGGAATGCTTTTCGCGGCACAACGTCGCCTGTCATTCGGAATTTCTAACTTGCTTGCAATTCATTTCTTTTTCTGTAGAATTCATGTTCATGCGAGAGTGCATTGTGCAGTATTACATAAGCAGATGTTTCGAAAATTTCTCCATTCATCCATCTCGGAAGAATTGTCTAACAGAAAAGATTTTTTTTTATTAGTCATTAATTTCTTGCCTTTAGATTATGGCAGTTTAGTGTGTTCGAGTAATTTCTGATTAGTAGAATGTGGGATTGAAAAATAACTAAAAACAAGATGTGTGTATTGTAGCAATTAATTTGCAGCTGACAATTCAGTCCAATTGAATTTTTCCTGGACCTTGTCATTGGTTGATGAGCTAGAATATTGTCAGCAATAATAAAATTGTAGACGTTTCTTTTTTGTTTTGCATCTTTCTTTACGAAAATGTTGTGGCAACAAAGCCATACCGAAACATTTGGTGGGGGGAATGGTGGGTGCTATTTTTAAATCTGGAACAATTTGAACTCTGTACAAAGCCCATTCTTACTATTGTACCGCAAAACAAGAACTTCTTTGTTAGCTTCTGTTATCGCGATTTTATCCGTCTTTTCCTCAATTCCAGACGTTTACTGGGCTGATTTTATTAATACATGTGGTTATCGGTTGGTTTGTGGAATTTAAGCCGAGGTTTTTGCTCGCTGTTTTTGTTTTAAGAATATTGGCTTCAAAATTGGAATAAAAGCAGCTGTTTCTATCACTTGCAACTCTGCGTTGGTAAAATGTTGAATTGATGGTAGATGTAAGTACTCACTTGAATCTTTGAATCTACCCAGTCATAAACTGTGCAAAAAAAAATTATGTCTGGTTGCTCTTTGTATTAATCATATGAGATGCTTCAATATACCTCGGTTAAAAAGTTATATGTTTTCTACTAGCGCGAGCGGTTTGTGCGGTTTGTGCAGGAAAAAAAAAACCGTTAGCATTGTTCCCGTTCAATGAAATCCTATTCTTTAACACGCATGGAGGACAACTATTTCACCTAAATATTCTACAGGGCAATTATCATAGAACAATTCAAGTTGATTCAAATCAAGTAGAGTTGGGGTTAAGTTTGGATGTCTTACCCTTTGAAGGTCAATCGGGTTTGTTGCGATTGTTATTAATAATAAGCCTCAAACAATTTGAAACCTATTGTTGAGCTTCACTGTAGATGCCATTATTAAGTAAGATTATAGAAGACATTGCAAGTTTGTATTTATCTAAGGGCCAGATTCTTAAAAGTTTTTTGGTGTAAATATACTATTGCTGAAACTTTGAATGTGTGTTGATTTTTATGGTAGCTTTCACACAAAATTTTTTGTAAAAAATTTACACTAAAAATATGTACTCTGCTTCTCATACAACGTAACTAATACTCAAAAAACATAGACTCTAATAATTTTTTTAAAAAAGTGCCAAACCATCTCCAATTGAAGACCGCTGTACCCATCCAAAACTAAGGAACCTGAAGAATGTTCAATGACAATATTAAATACTGGCTTTGGCTACAAGGTCAAATCAAATCTACGCCGTTGAACTGTCTTGAATACAAACAAGACTAGACCTACTATCACCTTACCAACTGCGCAGTTATGAAACCATTAAGGGTCATCTTCTTTGATCACGCTTCTGCACTGTCTCTGCTGAAAATCCAAGCCTTGTCTACCTGATGCAGCATATAGGCAGCACAGAAATGTCAAGAAAAACAGACCAACATCAGGGCCAGCAACCTAAAGCTCACAAAGAAGAATTGTTAGACAAGAAAAAAAAAAAGAGGGGGTGTAAACTCGAAACAGCAACATAAGCACTTTGTACAATATTCTACTAAAGTATGCATAGTTACAAAATATAGCAGTATAAAATATTACTCAAACTACATATTATAGGACGCGTGGTACATTGTGCGTAAGGCGGTGCTTTTTCAACATACAGGTGACAGTTAAACTCCTGTGGCAAGAAGATTTTGTGTACCTGTCCCGCGACATTTTCAGCTTATTTATTTTTGCAACTAAAACATAAATGCTTGCTTGGATGTTAGAGAGAAGGTAATTAGCATGTCTAAAAATCAGCACCAAGTGATATTTTCAATTGGTTCTGCTTTTCATTTCAAGGAGAGATCAGCATAATAAAATGGAATGCATAACCAAGTTGTTGTACATAAAACATGAAACTTCTTCCCCACTTTCCTAATCTGGGTTGCTGGTAGAAGCCCTACACCTAGCCTGGGCTAATAAACATTATATAGGCCATCAACATTTAACCGAGAGAATTACTACTCAACAAGTGTTAAAATTAACTGTTCGAATTACTAAACACTAAAGAGTCAAATCATCTCATCTCACTGACCAGGCAAACAAATATATGTAATCTGGATTGCTTTCCCAAACTTCTCCACTTGATCTTCATTGTTTCAAAGTTGGAGAAGAGCAACTAAACCAATTGGGTTGAAGAATATTGTGCGTCATCTGATGCGTCTGGTATAAACCCGTCGTCAATACCGAAGAGAATGATAAACAATTCGTAAGGGGACAGACTTTCCAGATTCGAAACTGTTCTCCTTTTTGAATTTTATTTCAAACTAGCACAAAATAATACCTCCTCATACATCCATATAATTCATAACTACAAGCAACTTGGACAATTATTATTAATGAAAGTAGCCAAAAAACCCACCTTTACATATCATTGCAAGAGAATTAGTTACTAACAATATAGATATACAGATGGCTAATCAAATATAGATGAGAAAAATAGCTCGGAACGAAAGAGGAACATGTTGAAACAAATAATTAAAGACTTTTGGTTATTAGTTTTGAGAGTGTTTAATTAATATCCCTTGTTTTTTGCTTTCTAAACCAGATACACAAATTTTAAATGATTGTCGAACTCCAGATAATTCAATTCCATAAACTGCTGGACAATTGAAATCAAAAATGCCTGAACAATCAAGATAATCAACATAACAAACCTGACTGAATATTGATATAAAATTGTGAGATCAAAATATAGCCAGCAACAAAGGGGAGGTAATTCTGGGTTTGTCGGAACGATTTCGATTACCTGTAATTCCAGTCCCTCCTATTTATATAACCACAGTGCTTGTTTCAAGCAGAAATACTTAAACAATATAAAAACCTTGTATTTTTCAATTTTAGTGGCGACACATGAATAAAAAACTCAATTGGAAACAAGAAAAGTAGCTTTTGCTAGCTTTAGCATTTTGCGCTAGTCTGGTTTGTAGCAATGTCTTTTGAATTTGTACCATGCGCTTACCTAATACTTTACTCGACGCAGAATAATCGTGAACTGAGTCAAATATTGGTAGATGAACATCATAAGTTTGGTATTTCAAGGGATGAAGATGAAGTAACTTTTAAAGCACTTTGCTTTATTTATCTTTGCAGCCAAAAAAAAAATTGCCACAGATATCAACCAGAATCTTAAATCACTTGCAACAGGAAAATTATGGCCGAGAAGACTCGCCAAGCATTGCCTCTCAAATAATTGTTCAGAGTATTTATCACGTGATGTACACTCTTTCTTGCCAAGTCAGACCCGAACTACTTTTATCTGTTCGTATAGTCGTGTACAGCGTCACAGGAAACCTTCACCACTTTTACTTCGTTCTTTCTTTTTTCTCTTTATCGTCGGGTGCCAGAACTTATCCATACCTAATTTAATTTAGAACTCATTAGCAACCACTCCCATTTTTTTCACTTTATAAAATATGGATTCTTTGTCTTCAGATCACAAAGAGAAAGTCGACGAATTTAAATCGATAACTGGAAGTTCTACAGACTCAGAAAATGACGATAAAATAATTGAATTATTGACAGTACATGATTTTGATTTGAATAATGCAATATCCACATATTTTGATTCTGGGTTCGATTCCATTGGGAATAGCTCAGCAATTAATCAACATGATGAGATTGACAACCAAGTGACCCATCGACACTCACATCATCACCAAAATGAAACGCCTGATTTCAGTTTGGACCAAAGTGGACCGGTAAATTTGCAGCATCAAATGTTCTTCGATAGCTTATTGCCAAAATTACCTAAAGCCCCAGTTATTTCAAATGGTTGGCAATTGGAAGTTGGGATACACACATCAATATTAGATGAAAAAATAAGGCAAGAAAGAGAGAAAACTGAAACTACAAAAGAAGATGTTTATGAAACCACGGAATCCATTCATTCTGAAATTGAAGACACCAAGAAATCCCCATTGAGCTCGTTATGGATAATACTATTGATAATACCAAAAACATTATTGCATGTTATTTTATCAGCCCTTAAATTTGTGTATGGTTGGCGTGTATTTAAAGGTCCCGAAGAAAGACTTCCCCAACTATTCAATTACGAGAAATTTATCCCTAATTATAAGTTTTTACCAGAATTGAAACCCAGCAAGGAAGAAACAAATAATGATGTGAATCTCATCAATAAATTCAACTTCCGGGAAGACCAATTCAACGAAACGCATCTGTTTTGTCAAAAAGAGTATCGTTGGCTCTTGGTTGTTTTGGTCAATGATTCTAGCACAACTAAAAACTTTATCGAGTCATTGGTGAACCATAAACACTTTGACAAACTATTTAACAAATCTAATGGATTGTTCAAGGAAACAGAGATATTTGTCAATAATATCGAAAGATCCCCTGAAGCATTTGAAATTGCCCAAACTTACAAAGTGAAAAGACTCCCCTATGTTATGCTAGTTGGCAATGTGTCTGCCAGTCCTGATATAATGCCTTCAATGTCAATAGTGTATAAATCTAATATTGCTAAACCATTTATCACTGAAGAGGAACTTCCTAATACCACCAACAAAATCTTGAAGAATATTGGCAAATTATTGGAGCGATTCAATCCTCAGTTAGTATCAGCCAGATTTGATAAACAAGAAATGGAAATTAGCAGACAGATAAGACAAGAACAAGACGACGCATATCTCAGATCTTTGCAACAAGACAAGATAAAGAAAGAAATGAGATTACAAGAAGAGAATGCTCAAAAGTTGGCTGAACAAAAGTCTCAATTGAGACAATATTATTTGCTAAAATTGATATCGACAAAGTACATTGAACAGAATGTCCTTGATCAAGATGTTGATGCCAAATGCAAGATAGCTTTGAAGTTACCCAACGGTAAGAGAATAGTAGAGTTATTCAATGGAGAAATCACATTATTAGAATTTTACATGTTTATCGAATTGAAACTTTTCATCGAACAAGAGGAGTTAGACACAGACCAAGTTGATGACTTGATTGAAAAGCTAGATATTGACGATAATGTGAAAAATTCAATTCAAGATCTTTCTGATTATCATAACTCTTATCCATTTAAGTTTGAAGTCATTCAACCTTATCCTAAGAAAGTTATTCATTTGGATGTTGACATGGATCAAAGTATAAAAGACATTAGCGAGTTTAGCAAAGGGGCAAACTTTTTAATTGAGTTTATAGATGATGACGAAGAAGAAGAAGAGGAAGAATAAACAAACTGTCGAAGACATCAAAGTGTACAATAGCATGCTTAGCTATATGAAGTTCGGTGTAACATTTATGTGGTAGCAGGAATTGTAATGATTGCTCTAACTATCTATACAAAGAGGGGCGGGGCAAGAAATTACAGTCCCAACCAGGAGAAAAAACACCTTGGCGTTGTAATAATAGATTGTCACTCAATCACTTACTCACTCGCACACACATTTCTTATTGTTAATCTTTTGCTCTCTCCTTGTTCACTAGTTTAGTCTTTTTTTTTTTGAAACGAGGAGGGAAAAGCTCCATTCAATTACATTTTCTTTTCGATAACCCAAACCAACAGATACAAGTTTCATAGTCTATTCTGTTTCTGACACTTATAGAACATTTTTAAGACTTCCTTTTTCTTTTTCTATTTATTAAACTTACACCAACATGGCCAGTCGTCAATCTAGATTAGAGGCAGAAAAATTAGCCATAATTCAACAATCCATGACTCGAGGTAGATCAACATCACCGAGAGGTGGATCTCATTCTCGATCATCATCACTTAACCGTGAAGATTTCAATAAAGAGTTGAAATGGTCTATTGTCAATCATGACCCCCTGGAGAGGATTGTCAAATCCGGTAAGCAACAAACTGATAATGATTTCTGGGAAAACGAAGTCAGTGAAGAGGAACACATAAGTGATGACGACACAAATGAGAAATTCCAATATGATGACACAGGGAATATTTTACCCAACTATGCTTGTCAAGATGAAAAAATCAATGAAATCAGTCAAATTTTAGAGAATTCTAATTTGAATGACCGTGCCACAATTAAAAGATTGGAGGAATTAACTGCTAGTGAAAGAGCCTTTGCTGCTGCTCGAAAAGCAGGAAGCAAGATTGATCAAGAAATATTGAATAAATTGGCCAGCGACAAGCAGAAATTAACTGGAACAAACTTGAATTTAGATGAAAGTGATCAAGACGCATTAGCTAGAAGACAAAAGTTGGAAAATTATCAAGCATACAGAAAGAAAATCATTGACCAAGAAAATGGACTTCGAAATGGGTCTGTTTCTCCAACAAGACCAGAAGAAGGCGAAGGTTCCAGTGAAGATTTTATGGCTCCATATACATCAGCTGTTGAAGACAAGTTGGATAGTGAGTTTGCATCACAATTGAATGAAACTATCAAAGAAGGACCAGTTGATTCAAATAAATCTCATTCAAGGGTGATTCAGACTATCACAAGAGGTAATTTCTTCCAGTTAATCAACCCGAAGGTCAAACCAAAAATGTTTTTATTGTGTATGGATTTCTCTCCTGAATCCATTTTTGCATTAGAGTGGAGTTTGGGAACAGTTTTAGTTGATGGCTCAGTTTTGTTTATAGTGTGTGTCATTGAAGATGGGGACACCAATCATCACTTAAAAGGAAACACATCCAATGAAACTTCTCGTGAACAAACACGATTGAACATGTTAAACAAAGCCAAACAACAGGTATTGAATTTGTTGAAATTAACCAAATTGCAAATACATATTGTGATTGAAATTATTCACCACCCAATCCCAAGACATTTGATTTTAGAATTCATTGATAATTTGCAACCTACTTTGGTTATTGTTGGGTCTAAAGGTCAAAGTGCCATCAAAGGTGTGTTATTGGGTTCATTATCAAATTATTTGGTGACAAAACTGACAGTTCCTGTTATGGTAGTACGTGAGAAGTTGAAGAAAATCAATCGTTTCAAATCTGGATCGTCAGTGTTTTCAAATAACGTTAAACCATTAACATTGTCTGAAGCTAGAGTTGATTAGACCTTATTGTTTTATTTTTCATTTTATTATATATGTCGTATCTTACAGTTCTTTAAATACCAGTGTTTCCAAAATTTTCATTCATTCTTTATTTTTTTTTAGTTTTCAATAATCAAATGTATTAATCCTATTGTACAAAATATTTTTATTTAAAATTTAGAGTATCCCAAAATAACCTAATCTATTTCTTTATTCCGCTTCTCATGTATCTACCAACAACAATACAATGGTCTCTTTCATAAGGTTCCAAGGTCAATTGTTCCAATGGTTTAATTCTTTCTTCTCTCAATTTTTGGACTTCTCTGGCGAACACAGTTTCGGCATCAACAGTAGAATCAATACAGTTAGCCTTGATGGAAATGACAACTAAACCACCGTCTTTTAAGAACAAGTGGGAGTTCAATGCAATAATTCTAGCTTGATCTGGTTGGGCAACATCAGCAAAGACACAGTCAACCATACCAATCAACATTCTGTATTTTTGTGGATGTCTAGCATCATCTATGATTGGAATAACATTTGGTCTCTTTTTGGCCATACCAATCAATTCTCTACCTGGACGATGAGAGAATTCAACGGCATAAACCAAACCTTCTGGACCAACAACATCAGCAACGTGGGAAACAGAAGTACCGGAAGCAGCACCCAAGTATAAAACTTTTTTACCTGGAGCAATACCCAATTCATCAATACCACCCATAATACCGGCAGCCAACTTGGATCTGAATGGATTCCACACACGGTATTCGATTTTGGTTGGAGCAGCACCTTCTTCTTTGGCTGGCTCTTCAACAGAAATTCTTTTTTCTCCGTACACTGATTCACCTGGGGCAATGTTTCTAGTGACTAACAAATCTTCTTTACCTCTGGCAATGAAAACACCAGCATGTCTATGTGGTTCAATGACGACCTTGGCACCACCTCTAGCACCGCCTCTGGCACCACCTCTACCTCCACGAGCACCACCTCTAGCACCGCCTCTGGCACCTCCACGAGCACCACCTCTAGATCCTCCACGAGCACCACCTCTCCCTCCACCACGGGCACCACCTCTGCCACCTCTTCCGCCACCGAAACCACCACGGCCACCTCTTGCTGGACCGCCTCTACCTCTTGGAGCTCCGAATGCCATTATGTATATGTATGATTATTAAACTAGATTGAATTGGAAATATTTGTTGAACAAGAACAAATTGATAAAACCAAGAGAAACTGATAAAAGAAAGAAAAAGAGTAATCTAAAATGGAAATGAAATGGATAAATTTTTTTTGATGATGGGATTTTGAAAATTTTTCCTCATACTATTTTTTCGCTTGTTTAAAAGGAGATGCGATGGCAAACGTTGGTGCATGGATGTTATCACGTGACCAATACCGTATCTTGCGTCTGACAAGTTTTGGTGATACATGAAACTTCAGAGCCATAACAAAGCAATTTATACTAAAGAAAATTGTTATCTAAGGTAACCATTATGTTTAAAGGTATGGGAAGTAGAGTCTGGTAAAGTAATAGTAAAGATTTTGACTTATTTGGTATGAATAAATTGATAGAATGCTCTTATAAATTATTATTTTGGAAGTTTTTCCAATTTTGCAATGCCTTATGTTTACGTTTCAGGATTTAAAATGTAGCCATTATTTACTTCTAGTCATTATATATAATACCCAGCTATTATATAAAGTAGGTGCTTTACAAAATTGTGCCGATATCGAGCCATGACCAAGATGTTAGAGATGCCCATCGTGCGGCTCAGGATTTCTCATTCGAGAATAATATGGGGAAAAAGGACACAAGTTTGTTTCTCGAAAACCACTAAAGATTTTGTAACTGGACTTAATCTTCAAGCAAAGAAAACTAAATATAAAATATTTCTACTAAGATATGAGAGTTAATGTAGTATTAATTCAATTTTGCTCAAAATCCCTGAGTAGTGCTTCCATCAATATAACTTGTTCGTTCTAGTTTTTCTTAACTATGAATCATTCCTGAAACCCAGCACGATAAATGGCCATTACTTAGTTAACACTCTCCAATCTGCAAATTACACTTTCATTTAGTTATTTCATAAACATTAACACATATATTTTGATTTATTTTCTATTTACATGACAGATTTCTTAGTCAACTTTAATAAGCAATTTACCGTTTGGCTTGTTATCTTCGAACAACATGTTCCAAATTCTTGGAATGTCAGCTAAACGCTTAGATGGTTCATCACCAGATAATTTCTCAACATGGTAAGCACCTTGGGCTTTAATTTTACCTTCTTTAACAGCAGCACCAAGAATCTTGATAGCTTCTGGGAATTGAGCAGCAAAGTTACCGACAATGAAACCTTGGACGTTCAATGAGTTGGTGATAATGAATGGCCAAGAAGTAACAGCAAAAGCTTTATTGTCATTATAACCTGAAATAGCACCACAGGCAGCAACATGACCAAACTTGTTCATCTTGGTCAAAATGAAACTCAAGATTTCCCCACCAACACAATCAAAGTAAACATCAATTCCTTCATTGTCTTTAGCTAAGTAATCACTGACTTGTTGTTTCCATTCAGAGTTTTTGTAGTTGACACACAAATCAGCACCTAAGCTTTCAACCCATTTACATTTTTCATCAGAACCAGAAATACCAATGACTTTAGAAGCACCCAACAAGTGTTTAGCAATTTGAACAACAGAAGATCCAGTGGCACCAGAAGCAGCGGATACACACACAACAGGACCCTTTTCACCTTCTTTTGGTCCGTCCAAGTATTTCTTCAATTTACCAACTTCAGTTAAACCGAAGAAAGCAGTCAAAGTGGTCATACCCAAAATGGACAAAAAGAATTCCAATGGCAATCCCAAACTCTTGTCAATTTTGTTGAAGAAAACAACATCTGGAACAACAGCGTAATCGGCCCAGTAAATTCTACCACTAGCAATATCACCTTTTTGGTATTTTTCTGATTTGGATTCAATAATTTCAGCTAAACCCAATGAGGCCATTGGGGTACCTTCATGAACTGGTGGCATGTAACTTGGGGAGTTGTCACCAGCTTTTCTTAACCAGGTTCTTTGGGTTGGGTCATTGGATAAGTATAACACTTTAGCTAAAACTTGACCTTCTTTTAATTCTGGAACTGGGACTTCTTTGACTTCAAAAGTGGAGTCGTCCTCATTGACTTTAGTATGAATGAAACCAGATGGACAGGTTTTTAAGAAAACTTGAGTAGCAACTTTAGGAGCAGACATTTTTAATTGTTAATTGTGTTATGTATTGAAGTAATGATCAATGATATGATTGGATAGGGAAAAAAAAGAAGGAAATTGAAATGAATTGTAATTGCTGAAAACTGGCTCATTTATATAGTTGACGAAATGGAAACACATTCATGCACGTTCCGGACTTGTTAGCTGAAATTATGATGAGATTATTCAGCAATGGAAAAATCCTCGTTTTTCCGCAACTCTTCTAGTTGCACAAAATGTCACCAACCGAATACTTCGATGATCGATTTAGGTACGCTGCCGTTATTCTATCAAAAGTTATTAGTAATTATCTCCGATAGAAGAAGCTGGATGTCAAATCATGGCGGAGTTACCATGAAACGAAAAATGAATTACACTCTTGAATTAATAATCGGTTTTTTCCTTTCTATAGTTCTGGAAATTTCTCCTTGAGCAAATATTCTACAAAAAAAGAAATACCAAAACAGCAAAGGGATGGTTAATAAAAAGCGGAGAAGAGAAGAAGACAAAGGAGGGTATTGCTTGAAATCTTTGCAACACGCATCCAGCTACTTGTTTGAGTCGCCTACGTAATGAATTCAATGGAATTGAGTTTGTAGTATTATAGCATAGACTTATGCGTCTCAGTCGCCTAGTACTAACAATTCTTCTTTGATGTATATAGCAGCTTGCTTTTGAATCTTTTACTGATAGGGATACCATAGTATCTGCATCCTACAATTGTGTTGTTATCGAGTTTCCCAGATTGATCTTTCATTGGAATTGGTTTAGTGAAAAAGAGGCATCAGTCGTGCAATCGTGTATTATGGCGAGTGCGCGAAGAACTAAATCCACCCAAACAAGAACGCCCAACCAACAGAAAAAAAAATATGTATGAACACTGAAATAGATTTCAACCATTTTTGCCACTTATATACATATATCATAACACAATTGCTAGTCATCTATAATGGTATGTCTAACCCAATCACAAGTTTGCAATATGTATCCAGAACCATATACTAACAATTATTGAAATAGTCGTTGAGAGTCGTACCATCCAGTACTAATAAAGAATCTTCCGTGAACTCCACAAAGTTTGGTCAACCAGCTGAACATGCTCCTGCTTTGCAAGATAGTTTAAGATCACAAGAGGGTCCATTGAATATAGCATCAAAGATAAACAATCGTCATCCATTAGAATCTCAAGTGACCAACTGGGAAAAAACTCAAGAAGAAAACAGAATGGAAACTTATAGACGTATATTTGGTGCTGGTGCTCCAATCAAAAGAGCTATGGAGTTGGAAATTGTAGAATCCTCGTCATTCAGACCAAGTTTATTAGGAGGTGTTGATTCAATGCATAAAGATATCTTGTTAAACAAAGATTCAAGTGTCGATTGGGAAGATGTTTACCCTGGAGGATTTGCAAATGGTGACAATGTGAAAGATTTCCACTCTGAAATGGAAAAACAAATGGGAATTTAGTAGAGTTTACATAGAATAGAGGTCTATCAAATGAATATGGATTAAATGTACTTATACTGTAAAAGCGATTACTCGAACGTGGCAAAGAGTAAACTCATTGATGTATGAAGACATGCCGAGCTTCAAAAACACATCAACAATACCAAAAGAGACTTACCCATTAGACACCTAATAGATGAGAAATCTGCTAGTTTTGTTAGATACCATCTACCACTCGTGCTTATGACACTTCTTCTCTTGCAATGGTAAACACAAACTTACATTGTTCACATTCTTAGGTCAGTCCTCGAAAGTTTAAATTATACTTTTACAATGTCAATTCAGCTTAAAATAGTAGTAGTATTATCATGTTGTATATAAAATACAAACATTACTCCCATTTAAAGTACAGGAAATCAATGAAAAGTTAAAAAAGAAAGAAGGAGAAAAAAAAAAACCTGCTAATGTATTGGGGGCATTTTTTCAAAGAGAGACTCAGAGAGAAAGAGAGAAAAAAATTTTTTTCAACCATAATAATAACGATCAGAATTTGAATTATCTAACAAAATCAATACAATTCAAACATTTTGTTAAACCAAAACCAAATAAGTTCATTATCAATTTAGCAATGTACTCAAGAGCTCGTAAATCGCAAGAAAATTCAACCAATGGGAATATCGATGAGATTTCTTCCTATAATCAACATCAATCCCATAACAGCACTAACAGTAACAACAACAATAACCATCACCATCATCACCACCACCATAATCATCATCACTCACACCTGTATCCTCACACAAATACTATCCCTGCAAACAAAGATGGCAAACGTTATACCATGAATGAAGTATTTAAAGTATGGTATGATAATAAGGACAAGATTTTGAACAATAGTGTTCCCGTTGGCGCGGATGAGCCCTATAAATTATCCAAGCCAGAGCCTATTTATCATTTAGATTTACAAAGCAATTTAACTAAATCTGAAGATTATCAACTGGAAACCACTAAAGAGGTCACTGATTCATTAGATAAGCTTACCATTGGTGCAGATTCTGAAGTAGATACAGCTACCCAGCCTAGTACTGCAACAGGAGGACCCTCGGCAACAACAGGGACTGCGACAATTTCTTCGATTCAACAAGCACCACCAGGGATGTCGCAATTACATAAAGACTTCCCTAGTGCTGACTCCAAATTCAGACCATTAGTCACTTCTGATAAAATTGAATGGCATTACATTGATCCTTCAGGAAACGAACAAGGTCCATTCAATGGTGACATGATGCAGGACTGGTTAGCTGGAGGTTATTTGAACCTTGAATTGAAAATAAGACGGAAAGAAGAAGGGTCGTTCAGGACATTGAGGGATTTATGTGAAAGTTTGCAGAATTATGTCACTCCTTTCAAAGTTCCATTACCTGATTTAACCGCACCTAGGGGTGGTCCTGGTACCAGTAGTGGTAACGTCACTGGAAACGGTGTTAGAACCACCAATGGTGTTGGTGGTGGAGGCAGTCAATTCTTTTCAGATGATTTACTGGGTAATAGTTTTCCTAATTTTCAGTCCAACTTGTTGTCTTCTTTCGGTAGTACACCGCAGAACAATTCATCTCAAACGAATTTGTTTGGTAATGATTTCATGAAACTGGACCCATTTGCCAATCCATTGCCATCTATTAACCCAACAGGCGCGACAGGGTTCACTGGCTCAAATTTTGGTATTGATACATTCAATCAGCATACTACTGCTTCTAGCAGCATGGATGCATTTAACCAAAGTTTGGGGTTCCCTTCGATGCCAACTTTGTTGCAACAACAACTTCACCAACAACAACAACCATCGTTGTCTAGAGTCAATAGTGGTTGGGGCGTTGATACATCAGCCTCATCCATTTTGCATTCGGGAAGCAATCCACAAACGCCAATTGGCGGCCATTCGGTTTTGAACAATTCAATCAGCCAACCTGCACCAATGTCTCCTTGGCTACCAGAAGCTGTTACTCAGTCTCATTCAAGGGTTGGTTCTCCTTTTACCTCAAGTGTAAACTTAATTGGTGGTGACGCAGATCCATTAGCCTCGATTCAACCAGAAACTGATGTTGCAAAAAATAACACGGCAGTTTCCATCGGCGGAGTCCCACAAACCAGATCTACAGTCAACACTAAATCTTCTCCACAACCCGAGGATCCAGTTTTGGATGATATCCACAACTCTGTTGTCACTGATATTTTGAATGACGATGAACCTAATGCAATTAACAACCAACATGATCAAGCCGAATCAGTTCCTGTTGTCAATGATCAAGCCGCATTGGTCCAACCTACAGCATCTGAATCGAGACAATCAATTTCAAGCGAAACTGCTGCTAAAGTTTCCGAACCAGAACAACAGCAAGAACAACAACAAGAACCGGAACCGGAACAAGTTAAAGCAGTTGAATTAAAACCATCTACACCTCAAGTCTTGGCTCCATGGGCAGCTGCTAAAGCTGATTCTAAGAAACCTGCTTTAACATTAAAAGAGATTCAAAGACTTGAAGCCGAAAAATTGAATGAACAAAAGAGAATCGAGGCACAAATCAAAAGTGAACAAGCAGCTAAAGCTTGGGCCAATGCTGCCGCTGCTGAAAAGGCTGTTAAAGCTGAGAAAACTCCAGTTGCTTTACCATCAACTTGGGGATCTGCTTCTAATGTTCCAGTCACTAAAACTTTAGCCGAAATCCAAAGAGAAGAAGCTGAACGTGCCAAGGCTAAACAGGCAGCTGCTAAGGTCAATTCACCAAGTACTTCATTTGCTCATGCCATTGCTAATTCAGTTCCAAGAGATGATGGACCAGCTTGGACTACCGTCACCAGCAAAAAGCAAGCCTCAGCTCCAGTTGTAAAGAAAGCTGCCACTACAACTACTATTCCTACTTCAGTTTCGAAAACAACTCCTCAATTATTGCGCTCAGTTTCTGCCAATAAACAAACTGTTTCTGCTGTAAATGCTCAAGCCATTAGAGAAGACTTTTTGGTATGGGCTAGATCCAGTATGACAAGTTTATATCCAACTGTTTCTAAAGATGATTTATTGGAAATTTTCATTACTTTACCACCAAATTCTGCTGATTCAAGCTCATTAATTGCTGAAACCATATACAGTTCTTCAGCCACTATGGATGGAAGAAGGTTTGCTCAAGAATTTTTAAAGAGAAGACAAAAAGTTGATCAACAAATTGGTGGTGGAGATCATGTATCTTGGTCAGCCGCCATCATTTCTTCAGCAGACAAAGTTCAAACAGTTGATGAAGATGGTTGGAGTACTAGTTTGAAATCCAAGAAGAAGAATGGTAAAAGAAACTAAAGTTGTAAATAGGGATGAATATAGTTTAAGAACTGAGAATACATAAACAATGTTGCTTGTAAAAGAAAAAATTAATTGTGTTATTAACGGATGTAGATACATAAGAGATATATATAGTAAAAGTATTGAACGGCCTTTTTTTTTTTTTGATTATACGTCATGTAAAATCTTAGCTATAGTCTCAATATTTTCTTGTGGAATCATAACCACACCAGACCTGGCCATTGAGAAATAATACAATTCAGAAACATTTTCACCAGCAGTAATCAACTTACTTGCTAATCCAGCAACTATACCCGTAGAATCCAAGGGGAGTTTTGAAAAATCTATTGTAATGGGTATAATTATGTCTTGAGTTGATCCAATAATATATTTAGAATCAAATCCTAATCTAATTCTTTGCTTACTTGATTTTGGCAAGACAAGAGATACTTCATTATAATAAGTTCTGGTAATGGCAAAATAATTTGGTATTGTTTCTGTGGATGATAAGATTCTGGCGGATTTTATAATTGCATTGTTAACTTCACCTTGTCTTGAACCTGTGAGTAATAGTTTCACTTTATTATTGATCATAGGATGAATTTGTGATTGTTTGAATGATTCAAAAGTTCTTTCTTCCAATTTTTTCGAACCTTGTTCAAAATCAAACTCAGTAGCAATCGGTGATGCACCAAATGTAGGGATATAACTATTAGAAACATCCAGAAATTCAAAACTATTTTTCGTAAGAATATTAATTACTTTTTGTTTTAAATCATAAGGGATCAATACAATATCATTGAAGTGACTAGATATGAAAAATAAAGAAATATTGTTTTCCGACAATGGTTTCGTTAATTCCAAAATTCTTAATGAATTATCGGAACTCCCATCACAATCAACACTCAAACATAAATATTTTTCTGGTAGCAATTGGACATCATGATAGTTTAATTGTTTGCAAATTTCAATTGGTTGTTGGAAATATTGTTTCATTAGTTTTTGTGAACAGATAATGGTACATTCAACAGGAGTCAAGGCAATATGAAAGAAATAATCCTCGGTTTCAGTGTCTTCTTCAATTGGTTCTTCAAGTGGAGGGCTAGGAGGTAATTTGCTCGAATTATCAACCAACTTTGTGTTTAATCCATCACCATCTGAAGCAGAAGTATTTGAACTGTATTCATCTAAGCCATTACCATCATCGTCGTCATCATCTTCATTACCGATACTTGATTTTTGAAAGTTTGAATTGTCAACTGAATGATATAGTAGTTGCAAAATAGAACTGATGAATATCCAATACTTATCTCGTGATATAGATAGTATCGATAGCATAGTAGGGTTTAAATGTACTTGAGTACTCATGTTTAATCGAATATGGGAATTTAAAACCAAGGATGATGACTCCAAGAAGCAAGAACTTGATATATATGTAAAAAATTAAATCAAACTAAGATATGAATATGAAAAAATAAAACAGGGACAAGAAAAATCAGAAAAACATAAAAACGAAAAAAAAAAAGGTTTCCCCGTTGTGAGTCACAAAAATATGATTCAAATATTAATTCAATTGATTTTGTTTAAATAAAACTTAACTAGAACTAAAAAGAATAAAAAAATTTTAGAGGAAAACTTATATCTTATTTATAAATATATCAATTTCAAGGGATAAAGGGTGTCAGAGTGTCAGGGGTGAGAGGAAAACAAGTGCAAAGTAGAATTTAGAACAATCTAAAAATTTTGAAAATTTATAAATGAATAATTCCTTTCGTTCCCTATTCCCCCCCTCCCTTTTTCAACTTGAATTGAAAACTAAGAAATGAAATTTCAATAATAAACTTAGTTAATAAATTCTTAACTGTGGAGAATTTTATTATTTCATTTCCTTTTCTCCATCTGTTCTGTTTTTATTTAGTTCCGTTTCCAATTAATGCTAAACCATCCAATGAGTTTGAAGAAGAAAATGGCCTTTTTCTTGCATGTATTGTTAAATTTCTCATGTGTAATGCACCACACTTATCTCTTATTCTTCAAACAATTATAATTCTATTTATTTTTATGCTATCGTTATTAGTATTATCTTAAACATTCACTTGAAATTATCCCCGCCCTCCAACATAGCCTTCCTTCATACATAGGCTACAGACTTAGACCAAGATAATTCCCGAATAATAACAACAATATGCAATTCATATTAACTTGGTTGAAATGGTGATTATTCTA